>Ga0257108_1000006_pt1 | contig 60633 bp, 45 predicted proteins | sample LP_taG_FD_190181 | JGI IMG/M metagenome (GOLD analysis project Ga0257108, IMG submission 190181) | Marine microbial communities from Northeast Subartic Pacific Ocean, Canada - LP_J_2011_P26_1000m | ecosystem: Environmental > Aquatic > Marine > Oceanic | place: Canada: Northeast Subartic Pacific...
TCGAGGTAGAGAGTGCCTTGATCGAACATCCTGCTGTAGCGGAATCGGCCGTAGTATCAAGCCCTGACGAAACAAGGGGGGAAGTGGTTAAAGCCTTCGTAGTGCTGGCCCCCAACTATGATGCATCTGATAAACTGGCAAAAGAGCTGCAGGACCATGTAAAGAGGATTACAGCACCTTACAAATATCCAAGAAGGCTGGAATTTGTAGTTGCTCTCCCAAAAACAGTAAGTGGCAAGATCCGACGAATCGAACTCCGAGAACGAGAATGGGGGCAAGCCTAATGAGAATAATCTACACGTTAATAATTATAATGATACCAACACTGATTGTGGCTCAGGGCAGAGATGCGTGGAGATGTACAAGCATCGATCTCAATGGCTATAGCTGGAATGGATCAACATGGGAGCGACAGAGTTTTGAGACTCGTTCCTGGAGATTTACCTTTGCCGGGAACGAATCGAGACAAACCATTAATGGCCAGCAGGTGGACTTTAATTGCAATAACGATGAAACAATTAAGCAGTGCAGTTACCATGGCCTGTATTTCATATTCAACACTGATACTGGGCGAGGAGCACTGGCTGATGTGTTTGGAGTTGCAATAAACCCCGAAGAGAACCGGCAAGCATTTGTTGAATTAGTTCAATGCACAAGGAACTAGGGATTACCTGCTACAACTTGTAATCTTGATCATCCTGCACGTTGCTGTCTAGACCGACTTACATTCTTGAACGTGGTACATTTCTCGTTATTGACCGACATTCCCACTCACAACTTAATGTAGCCATAACCGCTTCCTTTAGCGGTTTAGATCGGTTCACAGACATCCATATAACGCAAACCAAGAGTTCTTTACTATTAACATCGGTTTGGTAAGGTACAAAGTTGGTCGCCTCCTTTTCTGAGTAACGTGATGGCTATAACAAACAATAAAATTACTAAGTCCCTAGAATTTATAATTGTGAGTGGCTTGCTCTGCTTAAGTGCACTTGCTTTCGCCCAGGAAAAACCGGGCATGACGGCAATCGACTTGTTAAACCTGCCCAGCCTTTCTGACCCCCGACTTTCACCGGACGGTACCTCTCTTGTGTATACCCTTGGCGAGTCCGACTGGGAAGAGAATGAACGCATCAATCACATATGGATGAAACGACTGCCGGATGGTGAGGCTTTTCAATTGACCTTCGGCAAGGAAGGGGAATCAAGTCCCCGTTGGTCCCAGGACGGAAGGCAGATCGGATTTCTGACAGAACGGGATGAGGACGAGAATAATCAGATCTATCTAATTTCTACGCGCGGCGGCGAAGCCCGTGCTCTGACAAATCTGGATACGTCTCCAACTGATCTAACTTGGTCACCCGATGGCACAGCAATCTACTTCCTGTCTGATATCCCCAAGACCGAAGAAGAAAAAAAAAGAGAAGATCTAAAAGACGATGTGTTCTCTTTCGACAACAACTGGAGGCATCGTCACTTGTGGAAAGTAACTGTTGCTGACGGCAGCGTCGAGCAACTAACCGCAGGGAATTTTACTATTAACTCCTATTCTCTTGCCTCGGATGGATCAAAGATTGTCATTCACAGGGCACCTTCGCCTTTACTCGATAGTGGTTACGACAGTGAAATTTTTGTATTGGACCTAAAGAACAATAGCTGGCAAAAACTCACAGACAATAAGCAGCGGGAAGGAAGTGGGGAACTGTCACCTGATGGCTCTTTTGTACTTTTTATTTCAGGATCAAACGCAAACTTTGAGAATTATTACGACAACAACGTGTTCATAGTTCCCGTCACTGGTGGTAAAGCTCAACTGTTACTGGAAGATATGCCTTACAGTGTACTTGACGCAACCTGGTCAGCCGATGGTGAATCGATATTATTTCTAGCCAATAGCGGTGCGCGCAGTGATCTATTCAAAGTTGGCGTGCCCTCCCAGGAACTGACTCAACTTACCAACGGCAACCACGCACTAGGTGGATGGTCCTATATGCCTAACCTAGATGCTCATGTAGCCACTGTGTCGACCGCTACGAATCCAGGAGATGTATGGCTACTTCGTGATGGTGCAACTAGCCGGCTAACCACCACGTTCAATTTTGTAGCTGAAACCTACTGGCTACCAAAACAAGAAACAATTAGGTGGCAAGGTGCCGATAGCGAAACTGTCGAAGGCGTACTTTACTACCCACGTAATTATAGGGAAGGGACTCCCTCCCCACTTATCGTTCAAACTCACGGAGGCCCAAGAGGATCAGATAAATTAAGCTTTCCCAGGTCTCGCAATTTCGTACAACTGGCAACCAATAATGGCTGGCTCGTTTTCAAACCCAACTATCGCGGTTCTACCGGTTATGGTGACGAATTCATGCGTAACATGGTTGGTAACTACTGGAATCAATCCCACTTGGATGTTATGACCGGTGTTGATCACCTTATCAACGAAGGCATTGCCGATAGCGAACACATGGTAAAGATGGGTTGGAGCGCCGGTGGCCACATGACCAACAAAATTATCACCCATACCGATCGTTTCAAGGCTGCTTCTTCGGGCGCTGGAGCTTCCAACTGGCTGTCCATGTACTCCCAGACTGATATCCGTATACACCGTGGGAACTGGTTCGGTGGACCACCATGGAATAAAGATGCCCCAATTGATCAGTACTGGCTGCAATCACCCCTGCGCGAAGCGTGGAGGGTGACAACTCCCACATTACTGTTAGTAGGAGAGGAAGATGAGAGGGTACCGGCGCCTCAGTCGGTTGAATTTTTCCGCGCACTTAAAGCCAATGGAGTTGCGACTGAACTACACATGGCACCTCGTGAGGGCCATGGCTGGACAGAACTGCGCCACCAACTCTTCAAGATCAATGCAGAGCTGGCCTGGTTCGAAAAACATGTATTCGGCAAAGAGTACGAGTGGGAAGAAGCGCCTAAAGCCACGGATAAAGAATCGGAATTTCAGGAATAGCAATTTTAAAAAAGGATTAGGAAAGTAATGCAAAAATTTGGGATAGGACAACCAGCAACTCGCATTGAAGATACGCGACTTACCACGGGTCAAGGCAGCTACATCGAAGACTTAAGTCTTGAAGGTCAAGCTTATGCCATTTTCGTACGATCGCCGCATGCTCACGCTTTTATAAAGAAAATCGATACGGATGATGCGCGCTCTCTTCCAGGCGTGCTGGCAATTTACACGGTGGAGGATTTAAAGGCAGATAACATAGGAAACGTACCTTGCGGTGCACCCGCTATGAACAAAGACGGTACTCCCTGCGTTATGCCCCCGCGACCGGCCCTGGCAGAGGGAAAGGTACGCCATGTCGGCGATGCTGTCGCCGTGGTCATTGCCGAGACCGTAGAGCAAGCCAGAGATGCTGCAGAACAGGTTTTGATCGATTACGATTTGTTGGAAGCTGTTGTTGAAACTGATGGGGCGATGGGTCCAAGCGCCAGCCAAATATGGGAGGGGGCACAAAATAACCGCTGCTTTGATTGGGAAGCTGGTAACGCTGAATCCACCGAAAAAGCATTTTCAAATGCTGCAAAGGTAGTAGAGCTGAATCTTATAAATAACCGAGTTGTTCCAACTTCCGTGGAACCCCGCGGTGCTATCGCTTCTTTTGAATCTGAAACTGGCCGCTTGGTATTGCACGTATCCTGCCAAGGCGTGCATGTGATGCGCCGCCTGCTGGCAAATGCCATATTCAACTGTCCTGAGGAAGATATTCATGTTTTGTGCAAAGACGTGGGCGGCGGATTTGGTATGAAGATCTTCCTGTTCCCGGAGTATGTAGTTTCACTCTATGCGGCCCGCAAGATTGGCAGGCCGATCAAATGGATATCAGATCGCAGTGAGGCATTTCTTTGCGATAGCCACGGCCGTGATCATGTTTCACATTTACAACTAGCCCTGGATGCCAATGCAAAGATCCTCGGGCTTAAAGTTAACACTATAGCTAATCTCGGCGCGTACCTGTCCAATTTTGCGCCATTTGTAGCGACCGCGGCCGGTGTCTCTATGCTGGTGGGTTGTTACTCTATTCCCACGGCCTATGTAAATGTCCAGGGAGTGTTTACCAATACTGCCCCGGTAGACGCCTATCGTGGCGCTGGTCGACCCGAGGCCATATATGCCATAGAACGATTGGTTGATGTCGCTGCCTACGACCTCGGCTTGGCTCCGGACGAAATCCGCCGACGCAACTTCATCCCAGGTAACGCTATGCCCTACGACACCACCCTTGGATCAACATACGATTCCGGGGAGTTTCAACAGAATCTGGATGACGCGATTAAATTTTCAAATTGGCAAGACTTCAATAAAAGAAAGGAAAAAGCAAAGATCCGAGGTAAGTTGCGTGGTATCGGTCTTGCCAGCTATATTGAGCGCTGTGCCGGAGGCTCACCGGAGCAGGCACGACTCGAAGTTTCTTCTGAGGGTCATGTCACACTTTATATTGGCACTCTGTCCAATGGTCAGGGACACGAAACCGCATTCCGACAAATCCTGTGCGAACGAATGGGAGTGAGCTTCGAAGACGTTACTATCGTAACCGGTGACTCGGACCTTATAGAAACCGGTGGTGGGACTATGGGTTCACGTTCAGTGCCCGTAGGTGGGTCAGCCATTAGCGCTGCCTCAGATAAAATAATTAAAAAAGCCAAAATCACAGCAGCCGAAATATTGGAAAGCTCCTTAAGCGACATTGAGTTCCATGGAGGTGAATTCCGTATTATTGGTACCGACCGTGTTCAGAGCTTCCGAAGCGTCTGCGAAGCCGCCGCTCCCACGGATGGCGGGGCCAGCTTCGATGAAAAAGAAACCTTTGCTCCAGATTCTGCGACCTACCCTAATGGTACTCATGTTTGTGAGCTAGAAATCGACATACCAACTGGCATTATCAATCTGGTTGATTACACAGTAGTAGATGATTTTGGCAAAGTCATCAATCCCTTGTTGTTGGAAGGACAGGTGCATGGTGGAATTGGGCAGGGCCTTGGCCAGGCGCTTTTAGAATGCTGTGAGTACGAATCCGAATCGGGTCAGCTACTCTCCGCCAGCTTCATGGATTACACCATGCCACGCGCCGATAACCTCCCGTCCATTCGGTTTATCCGTAACGAGGTGCCATGTACTACCAACCCACTCGGCATCAAGGGAGCGGGCGAAGCCGGTGCTATTGGCGCTCCGCCGGCAATTATAAATGCTGTTGTGAATGCGCTGTCGGACTATAAAGTCCGTCATGTAGACATGCCGGTTACGCCGAACAAACTTTGGCGTCTTATGCAGGCTCAGTAGGAACTCTGTGACTGTCGGGGCGTACCCAGTGGTTTCCGGGTGTTAATAAAGGGGTTACTTATCAATTAGCCCCTAGGCGTCCTAACAATTCTGCAATTTCTGGACGAGTACCCCGCAGCCCATTAGTCCCGGGTATGGTCTGCAGAGTAATTGCGAGTTGAAGGGGGGTCTGACCACGTTGAGTTGCTAGGTTAATATCAGCACCTTGCAAGATCAGGTATTCCACTACTGTCGGAAAGTCTTTTAACACTGCATGATGGAGCGCTGCGTATCCGCGATCATCTACCGCAGAGACATCTACTCCGAGGTTGATCAAAACACGGGCCAATTCCAGTGTTCGGCGTTCCTCATCTTCTAAATCAGGCGCAGCGTTTCCAATACGGTCACGACGATGATCCAAGGAAGAGCCGGAATTGCCCATTGCCACTTGCAGAATAGTCTCTCCCCTCTCTGTTTTAAAAAAGGGATCTACGTCTTCCTTCAACAATATCTGTAGAATTTCTACCTCTCCATACTTGGCAGCCAGCCAGAGTGCGTTGCTGCCTATCAATTGATGACGAATGCTGTAATCCGCGCTAAAACGCCTACCGGGTGTACCATGTTCAATAACAGCATTGATATCAGCACCGTGACGCAATAGTGCTTTAACTAAGTCGATCTGACTACGCAGTACAGCCGCATGCAGCGCTGTATATCCTGCCTCGGCTGTGTTGGGATCGGCTCCCTGATCCAGCAAGAATTCAGCCAGTGGCCCGTGGCCGCTATGGGCAGCTATAACCAGAGCGCTGGCACCGGATGCTTCAGTGTCCTTTACATCGGAACCGGCTTCGATTAACACCCGCGCTGTCTCTATATCACCATTGCGAGCGGCAAAAATAAGTGGTGTCGAACCTCCATGCGCCATGCGAAAATTACCTGTCGGGTTGGTATTACCAGCAGTATTTTCGAGTTGATACCAAACTTTTGAACGGGCATGTAGATCAGCCCCATAGCTGATCAATACCTTTACTACATCAGCATGTTGTTGAGCCACCGCCCACATCAAGGCGTCTTGTCCCTTTTCGTCTTCTGCAGTATTTACGTCAGCGCCAGCTTCCAAAAGCAACCTGACTGGCCCGGGATTACCAGACCGAGCTGCAGCCATAAGCGGTGTTTCCCCCATGCTCAGAGCGACATTTGGGTTGGCACCCGCTTCTAGGAGTTGCTCAAGCATATCGCTGCTACCGTTGATGGCCCCCAACCAGAGAGGTGTTGCACCCAACTCATTCGCTGCATTCACATTAGCGCCGGAGTCGATCATCAGGCGGGCCCCCTCTTGGTCATCTCTGTGGGCAGCCCAGTGTAGCGCAGTGGCTCCATCTCCCTGTGGTGAGTTAACATCAGTTCCCAACGTCACCAATGTACGAGCAGCTGTTATGTCACCCGTCTTGAGCGCATCGATGATAGCGGGGGTAGCCTGGGCGAGGGCTGCAACTGGCAAGCAATAAACCGCTATCAAGGATAGCCGCAGAAAAATTATGAGAATGCGATTCTGGTCCATAGCTTTAAATGCTAAGCTATTCTTTTACTGTTTGACAGCCTATTTGACACAAAATAAGGGTCATGGCACCCTCGATTTACTCGCTGTGATACGGGTGAAGCCGATAATTAAATTAGAGCAATTTAAAACAATAATAAGGACCTGGCATATGGCATTGCTATTCCTGCAACACTTCAGTCGATGCTTAAGGCTGTTGCCCGTTTTCTTGTCTCTACTCTCCTTATCCAACCCGATACACTCTCAGTCTTTACAACAGAGTGGAGATCTCCTGCAGACGACTGTGCAGCAATACTGCATCGCATGCCATAACGACACTCTTCAGTCGGGGAATCTTTCATTCCAAACAACCGATTTTACTCAGCTAAAGGGGCATGGTGACACACCGGAACGCCTGTTAGCTCAACTTCGTTCCGGGAGAATGCCTCCTGCTGGCATGCCTCGTCCTGACAGCAAAACCTATGCCACCCTGGTCGACTGGCTCGAAACCGAAATAGATGGTTTGGCCGCTGCTAGTCCAAACCCAGGACGCACAGATACTTTTCATCGGCTGAACCGATCAGAGTATGCCAACGCAGTGCGTGACCTGCTATCCCTTGAGGTTAATATTGAGGGGTTATTGCCGGCGGACGACATCGATGCATATGGTTTCGACAATATGACGGATGTACTGAATGTATCGCCAGCTTTGATGGAAAGCTACCTTACAGCAGCTCGCAAGACTGCTCGGCTAGCGGTAGGTGAGGCGCCTCTGGGACCTATTGCAGAAAGTTATAATACGCCCATACTTCTCAGCCAAGCCGATCGCATGAGCGAAGATTTACCATTTGGCTCCCGAGGCGGCATAGCCGCCCAGCACTACTTTCCGGCCGATGGCAATTATGATCTCACAATCACATTGCACCGCAACTACGTGAACTATGTACGCGGCCTAGGCTCGCGCCATGAGCTAGAGGTGCGACTTGACGGAAAGTTAGTGCAAACGTTTAATTTCGGTGGCGAGGAACCGGATGTTTTACAGGCTCCTGCTAGTTATGCCGGCAACCAGTTCGGGGACTCGGAATGGGAAGAATATATGTTATTCGCCGATTCGAATCTTCGCGTACGACTCTTGACCTCGGCTGGGCCTCATGTGGTGGGTGTCTCTTTCGTTCGTAAATTCACTGAACCGGAAGGCGTGTTTCAACCTCCCCAGAGCGTATTTGCGGCGGCGGTCAACGAAATGCGTGATGGTGATGCAGCAGTAGAACAGATCGAGCTTACTGGGCCTTACGAGAGCACACGAGTAATGGACACGCCAAGCCGTCGAGCTATTTTCACTTGCCAACCTTCGATTGGGTCAGCAAGAGCTCAAGAAGCTTGTGCCTACGACATACTGGCATCTCTAGCTCAGCGTGCCTACCGGCGCCCAGTAGATGAAACCGAGGTGGACATGCTAATGGATTTTTACCGAGCAGGTCTATCCAATGGCAATTTCGATAGCGGTATTCAGCTCGCTCTCGAAAGATTATTGATCTCCCCAGATTTCCTGTTCCGAATAGAACGTGATCCAGCGAACGTTGAACCAGACTCGGATTATGAGCTGACCGGTATAGAACTAGCTTCACGCCTTTCCTTTTTTTTGTGGAGTAGTATTCCCGACGCCGAATTACTTAATGCGGCATCAACCGGTACTTTGCAGAACCCTCAGGTCCTAGAACAACAAACCAGACGCATGCTGGCGGACCCTCGCTCAAAAGCCTTGGTCCAGAATTTTGCCGGCCAGTGGCTGTACCTGAGAAACCTGCCAAGCCTAGTGCCAGACGCGGTTGAATTTCCCGAGTTCGATGAAAATCTACGTGATGCCTTTCGCCAAGAAAGCGAGCTATTTTTCGAAAGCCTGATCCGGGAGAATCGTAGCGTGCTAGATCTGCTAGGTAACGGTTATACATATATGAATGAAAGACTGGCAAAGCACTATGGTATCCCCAATGTATACGGCAGCCATTTCCGCCGTATCTATCTGGACGGCGAAATCGCCGAACAGCGCGGTGGCATTCTAGGACAGGGAAGCCTTTTAACCGCTACTTCTTATGCCAATCGCACCTCACCAGTGCTAAGAGGGAAATGGATATTGACCAATATATTGGGCACACCACCACCTGCTCCTCCACCTGATGTGGCGGATTTGCCAGAGAGTGGCTCTGATGGTCAGCCGGCCAACATACGCGATCGAATGCTGCAACACCGAGCTGATCCGGCTTGCTCAGGCTGCCACGCACCAATGGACCCGCTAGGACTAGCTCTCGAGAACTACGATGCAATTGGCCGTTGGCGCATCACAGGAGAAGCTGGTCTGCCCATCGATGCTTCAGGCCAGCTACCCAATGGCTCCCAATTCTATGGGCTGCAGGGCCTGCGTGGGCTATTATTGGAGCGGAGTGACGAATTCATCGGCACTGTGACAGAAAAACTTCTTGCCTATGCCATAGGTCGACCACCGGAGTACTTTGACAAGCCAACAATTCGGTCAATAGTTCGCAATGCAGCATTGGAGAATCACAGCTGGTCGTCTATCATCGTGGGTATCGTACAAAGTACCCCGTTCCGTAAACGGAGATCAGAATCATGATTATTACCAGGAAAGCAATACCGCGCCGCACCGTCCTGCGTGGCCTCGGCGCCGCACTAGCACTGCCTATGCTCGACTCCATGATACCAGCGCTAGCGAGTTCACCAACTCCCATCAAACGTCTCGGCATAGTGTATGTGCCAAACGGTATGCGCATGGATCATTGGACACCCCCTACTGTCGGCAGTGGTTTTCAGTTTCCGTCCATCCTTAAGCCAATGGAGCCATTTCGCGATAGTATTCGCGTACTCACAGGGCTGCATGGCGTTGATGGAGAAGGCCCCCATGCACGCGCGTCAACGCGCTTCCTGACCGGCGTTGCCTCCCAGCGGGACAATGGCTCTAACCTACGGGCTAGTATCTCAATGGACCAAATTGCCGGTAAAATACTTGGCCGTGAGACTCAGCTGGCCACCTTAGAGTTAGCTATTGATGGTCGCGATTTCGCCGGTTCTTGTGACGAAGGCTTCAGCTGTGCCTATACCAACACTATTTCCTGGGCAAACGAGACAACACCATTGCCTATGGAAAATAACCCCCGATCCGTCTTTGAGCGGCTTTTTGGCGACACTGGCACTACCGATCCAGAGCTACGCAAAGCACGCCTTAGCAAAGATGCTAGCTTGCTAGATTCAGTCTCCGAGCGAGCCCAGGCGCTATCAAAGCAGTTGGGAGCAGGTGACCAGACTAAGCTGAGTCAGTACTTGGAAGCCGTGCGCGATGTAGAGCGCCGTATCCAGATGGCTGAAGTCCAGAGTGACCGTGAATTTCCTGTTATTGATCAGCCCGCCGGCATCCCCGACACCTTCGGCGAGCATGCCAGGCTAATGTTTGACATGATGGCACTCGCATTCGAAACTGACATGACCCGGGTAGTAACTTTCATGATGGGCCGAGAGATCACTGGCCGCACCTATGCCGAGATTGGCGTGCCTGATGCTCACCACCCTATTTCTCATCACGCCCGCGATCCAGTACGACTGGAGAAACTACTAAAGATTAATCAGTACCACGTTACCATCTTTGCCGAGTTTCTCGAGCGCATGCGTTCGACGTCGGATGGTAACGATTCATTGTTAGATAATTCAACCATCATATATGGTGCAGGCATGGCAGACAGTAACTCGCACTATTCTCGCGGCCTACCAATTCTTTTAGCTGGTAGTGCCGTAGGCAAAGGGGGGTATCACATGCAATACCCAGAAAATACACCACTGACCAATTTACACTTGAGCCTGTTGGACAAGATAAATATACCCATTGATTCACTAGGGGATTCTACTGGCAGATTGCCGTTATAATTAGTAACAAATGCCAAACTGAAAACCGTTTACACTCATGACATTGTTCAAACAGGAACTCATCATGAAAACAATACTGAAAACATTTTTGCCGCTAGCCTTGGTATTAATTACCGGACATGCACTAGCACAATCGGATGGAAACTGGGAACTACCACGAACAGTTGATGGCCATCCTGACCTTCAAGGCGTCTGGGAAAACAACACCATTACACCGGTGGAACGCCCAGAATTGTTTGGTGATAAGAAATTTCTGACCGATGAAGATGTCAAATTCCTTAACCAGCGTATTGCTGAAATTGAAGCGGCTGGGGAAGATGCCCTTTTCGGTGAAGGTGTCCTCCAGGCGGCTTTCAGCGGCGAAATTAACTCCTATGACCCCTCCACAGGGAACTATGATTCCCAATGGATGGCGAGTCGTACCATTCACCGCCGAACCTCTCAGATTATTGATCCACCCAACGGTCAGTACCCGTCTCGCACTGAGCAGGCTATCGCAGCTGCTAGGGAGCAGGCGGAACGTCGTCGTCTGCACCCAGCCGATAGCTGGACCGATCGCCCACTGGGTGAACGTTGCCTATCCTTTGGCGCACCGCGCCTCTCTTCCGGATACAATAGCTACTGGCACATTGTGCAGTCCAAGAAAACCGTTGCCATCGTCCAGGAAATGGCACACGACGTCCGCATTATCCCCATCGTGGAGAAACCGCACGCTCCGGAAAACATAAACCTTTGGCTTGGCGATTCCCGCGGATGGTGGGAGGGCGACAGTCTTGTCATTGAGACAACCAATTACTCTGAACCCAGCAGTTCCGGGCCGGATACTGTGAAAAAGGTAAACATTGAACGATTATCTAGAATTGGCCCGAATGCCATGCAGTATCAATTTACCTCTCATGATCCGGGATCGTACACTGCCCCATATACTCGCGAGATCATCTTTGACAAATCACCAGACAAAATTTATGAGTATGCCTGCCATGAAGGCAACTACGGCATGACGAATATACTTTCTGGTCATCGTGCCCATGAACGAATGGCCGCAGAAACCAACTAACTGGTAGCGCATTAATTTTAAAAAAACCCGAATGGGGTGAACGAAAGCTCACCCCATTTTTTTCACTAAAAAAGAGACCTGCCCCTTTAAGAAAAAACTTATGAAATAATAACCTCCGATGGGAATATTAAAATGTTAACCCTGCCCTTTAACGAGCTTCGCCCCAAACCCAGCAGTAGCCTGTTGCTGTTATTGCTGAGCTGCCTGATTCTCACAGCTCAGGCTCAACCTGAAGATTCCTTTATACCGGTTACCGATACCATGTTGCAAAACCCAGACGATAGCGACTGGCTTATGTGGCGTCGTACACTGGATAGCTGGGGCTACAGTCCGCTGGACCAGATCAACCAAGATAATGTTAACCGATTGCGCCTAGTATGGACTCGAGATTTGGCAGTAGGGACCGGTGAGATCACACCTTTAGCATATGATGGAGTGCTATACGTACCCCAAGCAAACGACGTCATACAGGCCATTGATGCCGTTACTGGTGATTTCATTTGGGAGTACAGCCGCCCGATCCCCGAGGACCTCTATCAAATGGTCGGCGGCAATGCCCGCAATAATCGCAATATCGCCATCTACGAAGACAAAATCATCAACACTAGTGACGATAACCATATCTTCGCACTGAACGCCCGCAATGGTGAACTGGTGTGGGAAACTCAGATATTAGATTACCAAGTAAATTCTGCCACCCATAGTTCCGGGCCGATTATTGCTGATGGACTCGCTATATCCGGTCGCAGCTGTCGCCCGTGGGGTGGGCCACAGGCCTGCATAGTGGTGGCGCACAATGCAAGCACTGGAGAAGAAGCCTGGCGGAGACGTCTCATTCCTGCTCCAGGTGAGCCCGGAGACGAAACTTGGGGTGACGTTCCATTTCAAGATCGCCATCATGTCGGTGCGTGGATGGTACCCAGCTACGATCCAGAGCTGAAACTTATCATAATGGGCACATCGGTCACCTCTCCGGCGCCAAAGTTTTACCTTGGTGGTCCTGACAACAGCCATCTGTATCATAACTCAACTCTGGCACTTGAAGTGGAGACCGGCGAGATCCGCTGGTACTACCAGCACTTGAATGACCATTGGGATCTTGATCATCCGTTTGAAAGATTGTTGGTGGAAACTCGCGTAGCTCCCGACCCTAACTCTGTCGCCTGGATTAATCCTAACTTTCGTTCTGGGGAAATTCGAAAGGTTATCACTGGCATACCCGGAAAAACTGGCATTGTCTATACTTTAGATCGAGAAACCGGTGAGTTTTTGTGGGCTACTCCCACTATTGAGCAGAACGTCATCACAGACATTGATGGGGTCAGTGGAGCTGTCACCGAAAATCAAGAAATAATTTTCCGGGAGGCAGAACAGATTGTCTTCGTTTGTCCTACTTGGACCGGCGGTAAAGACTGGGAAGCTGGCGCTTATAGCCCTCTTACAAACACTATGTACTACCCACTTCGAAACACCTGTGCCACCATGCTCGCTACTGGTAACTTTGACAGTGAGGTAGCCCGCGCTCTAACCGAAGGTGGTCAAGGAGGTTTGGACATCTATCAGTTGGCTGCTCGCCACCAAGTGACACCAGGTACAACTAACCTTGGTACCGTCCGAGCCATATCGGCAGAGACCGGAAGAACGGAATGGCTGTTTGAGACTCGCGCCGGCACAATGTCTCTCGTCGCTACGGGCGGCGGGCTCGTTTTCGGCGGTGATGCTAACGGGCGCTTTCGAGCCTTTGATCACCGGACTGGAGAAATTCTATGGGAAATTAATCTTGGCTCGTCCGTTAGCGGTTACCCCATCTCTTTCGAGGTAGATGGCATACAATACATAGCAGTCAACACTGGCGGTGGCCAGGTCAACCTGACTCCAGAACTGCGGCCAAGCCGGGGCACGAACCTCTACGTATTTGCCCTGCCAAACTGAGCAAATGAAAACCTCATCCAAAATCACCCAAAAAGAGTAAAAATCGACAGGATCTAAGCTATGTTGAATTGCAAAAAGCGCATTGTAATCACAATTGTTTCACTGCTACTTGGTATTACGAATCTGGCTAATGCCGACGAACACTGGCCTGCGGAACCACCTTCCGAGCCACCCGCAGATTGGGGGCCGATATCCATCAACTTCGAGGGAATAACTTATCCCTACCCGGTTCGTTTTCTTGAACTGACCCGGTTCGGCCAAGACATGCGTATGGCATATATGGATGTATCACCAGCCGGTCGAGCTAATGGCCAAGTAGTCCTTTGGCAGCACGGTATGAATTTTTACTCTGAGGCCTATACTCCAACTATCAATGCGCTGACCGAGGCGGGATTCCGCATACTCGCAGTTGACCGCATCGGTTACGGAAAGTCTTCCAAACCAATCATTCCCTATAACTTCAATTTCGTCGCAGCAAATATGAAGGCTCTACTTGACGAACTTGAAATCGACGAAATTGCTATAGTAGGACACTCAATGGGAGGCATGGTAGTTAGCCGCTTTGCCATGTTATATCCAGATATTACTACTCACGTTGTAATGGTTAATCAGATTGGACTTACTGACCAGCGTCAGGGGAGACCCTGGAGCGACCCTTTGGCTGGAAGCGTAGGCTCATCCAGTTACAGCTCAATACTGAGAAGTCATCAAATCTATTTCCCAACAAAATGGCCTCCAGCACAACTGGAATTTGTACGCCGCCAGTACGGACAGATCATGAGCAGTGAGTGGCCGCGGCTAGCTAGGGTAAAAAGGCTTCAAGGCCAGATGCTATACGACGACCCTGTTGTGTATGACTGGCAGCACATAGCCAGTAAAGCACTAGTGATTGGTGGTGAAGACGATCGCTTAGCTCGGGATTTCCCAGCACTTGTAAAGAATGTAAATCAACAATTACAGAACTCAACGATCTTGCTTTATCCTGGTATCGGTCACGCTCCACAAATAGAAATACCGGATCAATTTCACGCAGATCTTATCCGTTTTTTGCGGTCTGACCCAAGTGAACTAGCGAGCGAATGGCGTTAAGGTTGGCGTTCTGCGAATTATCGCTGTGCGCGCTGCCGATCAGGCATAGTTAAGTCTAGTGTGAATGAAACAGGAATGGACTGAGGAAGAAAGCAGATTTCATCATTGCAGGCTTGATAATCCAATGTGCCAGAAAGTGTCAAAGCACCAAGCTCTGCCATGGTGGATTCAGCTTCGGCGTCCCCGTTCATTACAATTTCTTGCAGTAGCATAAATCGTTCCTGATAAACGGGTACGTGTTCATCTAGTGGTTCAAAGTGGTAGATTTCTGACTCGGGGTACTGTACTGGCTCGTAACGCGCTAACGAATTTGGAGCCAAATTGAAACCAATAACCCGGTAGCCCATATCATCTGCACCTGGCGCATATACGTGCATGTTTTCCCCTGGTTCTACTTCCAAAGCAAGCGAGAAACGCGTACCTACTGTAACCGATGAATTGCTGGGATACGCGCTAAACTTCAAGTGAGCAGTCGATCCCTCCACAGCCTCGATAGGAGACACGCCAACACCCAGCTTCAACATAACATTGGTCGTGGTGTTGCGTTCACGATAGAACTCTTCGAAGAAACGCGAAGTGACGTGCCCCTGATTATCAACCATAAAGGTACCGGGGTATGGTGTACCAACGATCATCTGGCTGGCGCCAAACATGGATACATACTTCGCAACATCGGCCTGGACTCCAGGATCTTCGGCATTCGGACCTAGCCCTTCCGCTGCCACCGTATTGAGAATTCCGAACTCGGTTATAACCGATGAATCATCATCGGAAAGTAACGGAAAAGTGATTCCACGTCGCTGAGCGAAATCCGCCAGGACTTCTACTGAATCATAGCTTATTGCAGCAAAGCCAATACCTGAGCTTTCTAGCTCCTCCATACGTTCTTGCAACTCCACGAGTTGCGCTTTGCAGTATGGTCACCAGTCTGCCGAACGATGAAATAGCAACATCGCGCCGTTCGGGCCCATAATGGAGTCGAGGGAATGAGTCTGACCATTCTGATCAGGAAGACGAAATTCAGGGATTTGGTCACCAATCTGGGGGCCCAGATCTGCAACCAATATAGGTTCCCTCTCCGCCGCATTACTGATGCTGACCAGCGAGGCGAAAAGTAGGGAAAACAAAAACCCAAAAGTTTGCTTACGAATTACTATATTCATTGATCTGGATCCTAACATGTTGCATTTAAGGTTTATATACACCTCGATTTCCAGGGCCCCAAATTATGGTAATAATGCCCAGCATTAACCTAATAATATGGACATTTTGGCACGTGAAACTTATGCTACGATTATTTGGCAGCAACCGAGCTGTGGTATTCTAAATGCTTGTTATGAGTGGCGGAGAGTGATAATGAAAACAAAATTCGTCGCGGTAATAGGCTTTTTTGCAGCCTCACTGGCATTTAGCGGTGGGTCGTCGTTTGCCCAATCAAACAACAATTACAACAAGGAAACCCCATGGGGCGATCCAGATTTGCAAGGCATGTGGTCCTATGCCAGCCTAACCTCACTCCAACGCTCTAGCCGCCTAGGCGATAAGGAATTCTACACGGCCGAAGAGGCAAAAGAGATTTACGCCGCAACGCAACGCGAACCGGTGGACCGCCCGGGAGATGTTGGAAGTTATAACTATCAGTGGTTCGATAGGGGCGAAGTATCTGCTGACATGCGAACCTCACTAATTATAGATCCGCCCAACGGCAGATTACCTCTACAAGAAGCGACTATTGCAAAGCAGCGACAGGAAGCAGCTTACCGTCGCGAACACCCTGCTGACTCGTGGCTTGACCGCTCCAACTGGGATCGCTGTATCACCTATCATGGAGTACCGCCTATTTCTTCTGGATACAACAATTCTTATCAGATAATCCAGAACGAAAATTTTGTGGCGATCTATGTGGAAATGATCCACGATGTCAGAATCATCCCAATAGATGGCCGTCCAAAGTTGGACGACAGTATCATGCAATGGAACGGTGATTCTCGCGGCTACTGGGATGGAAACACGCTGGTGGTAGAAACTGCCAATTTTAGCTCCAAGACACGTCATCGCTTTCCTTCATCGCACAATACTCGGTCCATTGAGCGATTCACGCGCGTTGGTGACGACATGATCGACTACTCGTTTACGGTGGAAGACCCAACGATCTACACACAACCCTGGACAGCTGTGCGCCCGATGCCCAAGTTAAATGGTTACATTCAATATGAATATGCCTGTCACGAAGGCAACTATGCGATGACGTACATCCTGCGCGGAGCAAGAATTGAAGAGCAACGTGCGCGCGAAGCAAACAAAACCGGGGAAAACTAAAGTGCCAATTCTCTTATTTTTAGTAAAACTAGGGTTACGATTATGAATAAAAACGCAAAAATAGTCCTTCAGGTTATCGGCATTCTAGTGCTTGTTCCCTTGGTTACATTAGCAACTCTGAGGGTAGATAACCGCAATGCCGATGGCCCCTCTATTCTTTTCCCTGGAGGAGAAATGACGTCGGGTCGCTTACACACCGGTCCCGAGCCAGATTGGAGTTTCACGGATGACATTCAATTGGTAGAACTTCAACTTAACGACCCGATGGCCTCCCGTTTGATTTATGTACTCGAGAGTGAGGGCCGGCTCTTCATAATCTCGGGATACATGACCACAACGCTGGGTAGGCTGTGGAAGGAATGGGCTTTTGAAGCAGACCAGGGCAACAACCAAGGCGTATTGCGGGTAGATGGCGTTCGTTACCCCCGCAGTTTGGTACGAATCACGGAAGGCGATGTGCTTGATGGAGTATCAGCGAAACTAATTACGAAATATGGTGGGGCGCCAACCGCGCCTCCCCAAGCTATCGCCGCATCAAGAGCGGGCATTGAAGCAGGCAATTCGTGGGTATTTGAGCTTGTCCCTCGGGCAATCAACTAGGAGCCGCAAAGTGACAACTAAAAACTATCTAATCCTCTGTGCTGCGGTCGCGCTGGTTACCGCAATGAGTATTCTATTTATCCCAGAACTTTCTGACACTATCGAATCTAGGATGCTTACATTCCTATCAACCAACGCGAGAGCTTAGCGATGGACAAAAAAAAATATTTAAAACTTTGTGGTGTAGTTGCTGTAGTAACAGTCTTGAGCATTCTATTTATTCCGGGACTTTCTGAAATTATTGAAAACGAGTTGTTAGTTTTTCTTATGACAAATGCAAGAGCTTAAGCTTTACTTTGAAGAGCCAAAAATATTTTCTTTTAACGCTTCTTGCGATAAGCCCGTGGTTAGTAGCCCAGAACTTTGGCGCACCTCCTGCAATCTATAAACCGAGCCAGGAAATAATAGCGCAATTAAGTGAGGCGGCCCGCAATTCGAACTCTGCTGCAGGGGTTTCCGTGACTATTTCTCCTGGTATATCTGTAAGGAGAAGGGTCAGCGAAGTTCCACAGTACGCAGTTATGCATCCCTACAGTGTGGAAATTTACCGAATCATTGAAGGTAGCGGCACACTAGTTACCGGTGGTCTTTTAAAAACGCCTATTGCAGAGCAAACCAGTGACGATGTTGTCAGGACACTACATGGCGTGGAAGGTGGCCTGGCACGGCGTGTTACGGCTGGTGATATCCTTGTTTTGCAGCCTGGCACTCCACATTGGTTTAGCGAAATCGATGGTGATTCGATAACTTATATGGAGTCTCGCATTCGCATAACGACGGCTCCTGTTCGTTATCAGTAGATCATACGGTGCGCCAGAGAGAGCGTTCAAAATTGTCCTTTCGCATATCGTTAGAAGAATAAAACATCCAGGATAGGTCTCCATATTCGCATTAGTATGCGAACACGTAACCGTTGAAAGTAAATGTTCAACCAATACGAAATTAAACATTCCTCCACAGCCCGCTATTAGATTGTATAACTCTTTAACTCTTGTTTTTCAGGTTTTGATTTGTTCTCCTAGTGAAAAGAATAATTACTAAGACAACGATAATAATCCAAGCAGCGAGGAAATTAGCATGCGCGCGAATCTGAGCCTCATACCATTAATTTTACTGATATCAACAGGCACAACCCAGGCACAGGTATCTTATAATCAAGAATTTGCGCCCGACGTCCCGGCACCTGCTGGTTTCAGGGCCAACCGGACTTCTTATTCAGCGATCATGGACGTACTAGGTAAGAATCAAACAGAAATTAGTGCAGAAAAACTGGAACAACTGAAATCAGTCCCTTTGGAAGTCATCTTTGGCGCCGTTGGCGATTATCGCTTGAACTATGCCACAGGATTTAAAAACACCCAACCAGGTGAACGCTTGGTCGGACGAGCACTGACAATGCGCTTCTTACCCCCACGTCCTGACTTGACGCGCGCAGCCAATCAGCTTGCTGAAGAAGGCAATTGGGATAGACGCTACTATGCACGGGCTGCAGAAGAAGCGAACCCCGATGATGTGATCGTTGCTGAACTTGGTGGGAGCGAGGGTCATAACCTGTTCGGTGACATGGGAGCCACCGGAATTCAGATGCGAGGTGCAGCAGGGGTTATCATTGATGGCGGTATGCGAGACCCCATCGGTCTACAAGATGATCGGTTCAGGGAATTTCCGATATTGCACAAATTTTCCGACCCTCACACCACTTCATGGCTTGGGGCCGAATTCAATACACCCGTGCGCATCGGCGGAGTTACAGTATTACCGGGTGATATAGTAATCGGGGATGACGGAGGCGTATTCTTCTTCCCGCCAGAATTGGTAGAGGTCGTACTCGAATATGCCGCCTCCGTCGAAACTCGAGAAGCTTTCCAACTCGAACTTTTGGAAGATCAAAGTTACCGTTTCCGCGATGTGTATCCGCTTGCCCCGCCCTTGCAGGAAGAACTGAGACAAAGGCAGAGCAATTAAGAGACACAGACACCACCATCAAATCAGGTGGTCTGTCATATCGGGTCTGATACGATTGACAAAACGGAGCACACCCCTATTTTATCAGGCAATAATTTGCGGTATAGGTTTGCCGTCAATGTCGGACAATCTGTAGTCGCGACCACTATATCGGTAAGTCAGCTTTTCATGATCAAGCCCTAACAAATTTAATATGGTGGCATGCATGTCGTGGGCTGAAATTGGTTGCTCTAACGCTTTATAACCCCATTCATCGGAAGCACCAATGACCTGCCCACCTTGTATACCGGCACCCAACATCAACGCTGTCTGTGTTCCTGGGTTATGATCACGCCCAACACCTCGTTGGGAAATAGGCATACGTCCAAACTCGCCGTGCCATACAATTAGGGTATCCTCCAACAATCCTCGCGCCTTAAGATCAGCTATAAGACCAGCAATGGGTTTGTCAGACTCCGCGGCGTGCAGAGTATGATTCTCAACCAAGTTTGCGTGCGCGTCCCAAGTATCAGTATTTTGAACACCTACTCCACCCATAAACAACTGGACAAAGCGCACGCCACGCTCAACTAATCGACGCGCCATCAGACACTGTTTACCGAATGGATCTGTAATTCCTTCGTCAATACCATAGAGTTTCTTTGTCGCTTCCGACTCAGAGCGAATATCGATTGCCTCTGGCGCGCAACCTTGCATTCGATAGGCAAGCTCATAAGATGAAATTCGTGCAGCCAGTTCTGAATTCCCAGGGTATTTTTCCATATCCATCTGGTTAAGTTTCGCAAGCACCTCCAAACGTGCTCGCTGCTGCTCGGTAGTTAAATTTTCCGGAGTTTCAAGATCCACAATTGGGTCACCTGATGAGCGAAACAAGGTACCCTGATAACTTGCGGGCATGAAACCGGAACCCCAGTCCGCCGGCCCACCCAGGGGGCCTCCGCGATAATCATTCATCACGATAAAACCCGGCAGACTTGAACTTTCTGACCCGAGCCCATAAGTCACCCAGCATCCTACGCTGGGAAATCCGACGCGAATCTGACCGGTCTGCATTTCATAGGTAGACTGAATGTGGTCGTTGGAACGTCCATAGAGGGATTTAATAAAAGCAATTTCATCAACTTGCTTGGCAAGATGCGGAAACAATTCCGACACCCACATGCCGCTTTCGCCGTGTTGTTTAAATTCAAATGGACTGGGCATAAGCGGCCCGGGCATACCCTGCCGGACAGCAAACTTTTCACCAATTAAATCTTCCAGCGGCACTCCCGCATACTTTGTCAGAGCTGGCTTGTAATCAAAGGTATCTACCTGACTCGGTCCACCACTCATAAAGAGGGAAATTACACTCTTGGCACGGGGTTTAAAATGCGGTAGCTTCGGCTCGAATGCACCAGGGAAAACAGCACTGCACTGATCGCCACCCAAGGCGGCACTCTGGGCAAATGCTTTGTCATCATTCAGCAAAGAGGCAAGGGCCAAACCGGCCATGCCACCGCCGGACTGCATAAGAAAATCTCGGCGTGACCATATTTTTTTCTTAGGCTTGTCGGTCATGCTTAATTATCTCCTGTATAGGAATTCACTCAGGTTAAACACCACGTGAGTGAGGTCATCCAGTGAACCCAGTTCAACAAGTTGGCGTCCAACCTCTGCTTCTTCCTGTGTAGGTGGTCGAGTCAGGGCAGTTTGGTAAACCATCTCGACTTGTTGATCTACATTATAGGGCACTTTTTCTTCTATCGTGTCGGAGAACAGTTCCGCCTGACCTAATACAAACGGGTTATTCATTAAGGTGAGTGCCTGCGGTGCAACCGTTGAAGTATTGCGGGTATTAATAGTCTGGTTTTGATCTGGCAAATCGAAGGTTTCAAAGAACGGGAAACTCAAAGTACGGCGGCGATAAACATACAGGCTACGTCTCCATACTTCTGGCCCATCTACCTGATTATCCCAGCGCCCGAACAGCACCGCGGTATCCAGTATCTCCTGGGGAATGTAGGGAAAAATCGGTTTGCCACCCACTTTGAGGTCAATTCCTCCACTAGTCGCCAAGATGACATCCCGTACCGCCTCCGCCTCAAGCCTCTGGGGACGGTAGCGCCACATAAAGTGGTTCTCCAGATCGGCCAAGGAGTTCTGTTCATTAACGAAGGAAGATGCCATCTGATAAGCTTCAGAGGTCATGATCAACCGGTGTAAATCCTTGGTGCTCCAGTCATTGCCCATGAACTCTAAGGCTAGCCAGTCCAGCAATTCCGGATGCGTGGGTCTATCACCAACTACACCGAAATTATCAAGTGAGGCAACGATGCCGCGCCCGAAGTGATGGTGCCAGACACGGTTTACCCAAACTCTTGCTGTAAGAGGGTTATCTTCCGAAACTATCCAATTTGCTAGAGCCAGCCGACGACCCGAGGTGCGGCCATTAGGGCGCGGGATTTCCTTCAGCGGGCTACCGTAGGTGGCCACCGTGAGAAATGCTGGTTCCATTTCAGGGCCAAGACTAAAAGGGTCGCCCCGGATCAGAAAATTGGCAGGAGGCACTTCATAGCGCTCCGAACCCCGATGTAGAAAATTACCAGGCTTATCCATCTTGATACGGCATTCGGGGCAGCCTAGTACATTGTCTCCCGCTCGGTCGGGAGTGTAGCGATAGTCACCATCCGTGACGATCTCGATCATAGCTGGCTCTTCAGGCCGATCAACTTCTATATCTTGTATGCGCTTTTGCAGAACTTCGCGACGAGTTTTGTCGAGTTCTGACATGGCCGCATTGACTCGATCACGGGCAACGCCGATAGTGAGTACCTGCGCTGCTAATAATTGCTGGCCATCTGTCCGCTCCTCTTCTGGAGTAAGTACAGCATCCAGGACATCCTGAGGAAATTCGTTTCTGATGCGCTCGATCTTAAGTTCAGTCAGATAGGGTTGCTCGATTTCCCGAATCTGTTCACGAACAGCCGCTACACGACTATCCAATTCCTGAGTCTTATCAAGATATTCCAGTGCCTGCTCATCAGGCAGCATCGGCCAATCAGTTTCAACGTAACCAAAAATGGCACTTGTGAGACTGTAGTAATCTTTCTGCAAAATAGGATCGAACTTATGGTCGTGGCAACGAGCACACTGAATTGTCATTCCCAGCACGCCGCGGCCAACAGTTTCCAACACATCGTCCAGGTAATCCCAACGACGTTCCGGATTATCTTTCTCGCGGAAATTTACCCGCGGCCCTGCGCGCAGAAACCCCGTGGCAATGCGTGTCTGGTGGTTGGTTTCGTCCAGTTCGTCACCGGCAATTTGTTCAACAATAAACTGATCGAAGGGCTTGTCGTCATTGAACGCATTGACCACATAATCACGGTAACGCCAGGCATTGGCCCGGTCTACATCCTGCTCGTAGCCATCAGAGTCAGCATAACGTGCCACATCCAGCCAGTGACGTCCCCAACGTTCTCCATATTGAGGCGAAGCAAGTAGCTTTTCGATTAGCCTCTCCCACGCATTAGAAGCCGTGTCCGCCAAGAACTCTTTTGTTTCTTCAGCACTGGGCGGCAAACCTATCAGGTCGAGATAGGCGCGGCGCAGAAGCGTAAGTCGGTCTGCTTTTTGCGCGGCAATAACCCCCACTTCAGCACGCTTCTGTTCCAAAAATTGATCGATGGGGTGATCAAAACTTGCTATATCGGGCAGTGGTTGTTTCTCAGGTAGCTTGAACGCCCAGTATTGGCGAGCCGAATCAGGCACCACAGTGGCAAACGCGGTAAAGCCATCACCAGATGCGGCAGTGACAGGTCTGGCATCCCATTCGGCCCCTTGATTGATCCAAGTACGGAAGACCTCGACCTCTTCTTCGGTCAACGGTACGCCAAGCGGCATAGCCGGGCCTTCCATGCCGGCTACCTGGCGAAAAAGAAGACTATCGACAGCATTGCCAGGCACAATCGCGGGGCCACGCGAACCACCCGCCAAAGCACCTTCCCGAGTGCTAAGATCGAGACCAGAACTCTGAATTTGATCACTGTGACAATTCCAGCATGTTCGCTCCATAATTGGGCGTATTTCATGGCTGAAGAACTCGGCACTGGATTGTGCAGTTGCGCCTAATGGAAGAAAACTGGTAATCGCCAGAACGGCGCATAATACCACTCGGTTAGACACTAACAGGTTTCGCATCTTCACCTCGCGTTAATCCCGAAACAGGATCAAGTTTGATTTATTTCTTTACGACGGACAATACCGTTAAGACCCTCATATTTCAAGAAAATTAAGTTGTTCTGGTCATCAGATTCGAACTGATTATTAAACAATTCAGTGGGCTTACCTGGTTAGAAATCGTCGATAACTCTGGGGGTTTTGGCCCCCTCAGCGTTGTTCCCCGGCGACGTATTCCAAGTAGGCTTGCTCCAGTCGATCAACTGCACGCGCAAACCCAACGGGATCAACGAAGGTATCAGGACTGTAAACCTGGCCGACTTGATACTTTTCGTGAAAATTGTACTGGCTCTTGTGGGCCGCTACCCAAACGTCAACGTCTATAGCTTTCTGCCTACGGTATGTTTCGGCAAAGTCCTCGGACACGCCCAGATAGGTTGGATCGACTGTTAGTTTCTTGCCAGCGTTGATAGTCCCCATGTTTGCGATAAGCACTTTATAATCACGATCGTTTTCCTGTACGACCATCGAATAGCTGGAACTCCCCTCTGTGTGACCCGGATGATCATGTACTTTCAAACGAATGTTACCCAGCTCGATGAGCTCACCGTCGCGAATGATCTTGTCCACTTGGATCGGTGCAAAAGACTCACTACCACCAAAGTGAGGATCGCTGAATCCACCATCGATTAGCACCGGCGCATCTCCCAGGGTTGCCCACATCTCGGCACCGGAAATCTCCTTAATCTCGGCTAGCGCCGCAGTGTGATCCCAGTGCGCCTGTTGCGTAAGTAGAATTTTGATGTCTTCCATACGCAAACCAAGCGATGCCATATTATCCCGAATCATGGCAGTGGAATCTTCAAGTCCAGTGTTGATAAGGATATGCCCCTCATCAGAAGTAATAAGAAAGGCGCTAAGATCATAACTACCGACCCCATAGAGGTTGCCAATGATTTTAAATCCCGGGAAGGGTCGCGCCCAGTTTTCCCGCTGCGAGTAGACCTGTACTGAAGTTATTAACAGGACTAGTGAAGCCATTAATAATTGAATAATCCTCGTTTTCATAATTGAAGTTTCTTTTTTAAATTAATAGTTATTAATAGGCCAGCGAATATGCTTCTCGCCTAGGATCGGCAGCTGCGGTCAAAACCCCATTATCTCGATTATGAAATATCATTTGCGCACCACCAAAAGTGGCGGTCCAGCCATCAATAACCTGTAGGTCGTGCCCAAGACTCTCTAACCCTCTAAGCACATCAGCGGCTGTTCTGTTCTCTATGGCTACCCGAACACCACCGGACGAGCGAAAGCGTGGTGCCTCTATAGCCTGCTGTGGTGACATACCAAACAGCAGCATGTTGTGCACAATCTGCAAAAGCGATTGAGTTTGACTGTCGCCACCGGGTGTACCAAGTGTAAATGCAAACTCCCCATCTGGGTAAAGAGCCATCATTGGAGACAATGTATGGTAGGGACGCTTTCCCGGTTCTACCTCGTTGGGATGCCCCGTCTCTAGCGACAGCAGTGCGCCACGGTTATGCAACAAGATACCAGTTGCCGGCTCCAGCAACCCTGAGCCGAAGCCAGCGAAATTACTCTGGATCCAGCTTACCGCGTTCCCCCACTGGTCAACCGCAGTGATATAAACTGTGTCACCCGAATCCTCTCGAAGTTTGTCAATATTTGAAAAAATTTCGTCACCGAACCCGGGCTCGACCGAAACCGCTGCTTGAGCAGCATCGACAAGACTGGCGCGTTTACGCAGATAGTTTTTATCCAGGAGCGCTTCTACCGGTACTTCCGCCATTGTCGGATCAGCTACCCAGCGATCGCGGTCCGCAAAAGCGAGTTTCTTCAACTCAATGAGCGTATGCAAATACTCTAAGCTGTTATGACCCATTACTTTTACAGGATGGGACTTCGACATCTCCATCAGCGCTAATTGCGTAATGCCTTGAGTATTGGGAGGTAGCACCAGAAAGGTATGCCCGAGGTACTCACGAGCGACTGGTTCGACCCAAGTTGAGGTGTGGTTAGTGAAGTCTTCTTCACGTAAATGACCCCCCCGCTCTGTTATAAAGGCACTAAGTTGTCTAGCTATATCTCCCTCGTAATAGCCTTGTTTGCCCTCATTGGCAATAGTTTCCAAGGTGTCAGCAAGAGCCACATTCTTTAATAGCGCCCCAACCGAAGGAGGCGATCCTCCTGGCAGGTACAGATTTTTACCTGCTTCATTCAGTGCTTCTCCCTGTTCTTCGAAGTCCATCGCCAACCTGGAGGATACGGGAAACCCCCCCCGCGCATACTCGATTGCAGGTTCCAGCAAATAAGCAAATTCTTTTGAGCCTAAGCGTTCATGGGCATCCACCCAGCCGGCTACTGCACCGGGGACACTTACTGAAAGAGCTCCCCTGCCAGGTATCCGCTCGACACCGGCTGCAGCAAAAAATTCAGGTGTGGCCGCAGATCCCGCGCGGCCACTGGCGTTGAGTGAGCTGATCTCACCAGTCTCTCCATCGTAGAAAATGCCGAAGGCATCACCGCCGACACCATTCATATGAGGCCTGACCACAGCTAAAACCCCAGCCATGGCAATTACCGCGTCGGTGGCGTTACCCCCCTCTTGCAAGATGCGTAATCCGGTCTGGGCCGCCAGCGGATGACCGGCAGAAACCGCCCCGGTGAGTCCCCTCACATCGGGCCGGTTCTGCGGCGCATAGCTGGTGGGGGTATACGAAGATATTAATTCGGGAGTCACGGCAGGAAAAGATTCAACGACTACCGATTCCGGAGCACACGCTACTGCGGCTAATGCGATAATTATAATAACAAGTCGCAATGGCATAGGTCTTTTTTTCATCTCGCCCTCTTCTTGGTATTTACTTTGGCGTCCAGTAGAAATATTCCCAGTCTCGCATCGGTTCGGCAATGCCTAATTATTCTTATAGGTTCATAGTGAGTTAGTTGTTTACCCAAAACACCGCAAACGCATAGGTCACAATATCATCAACTTTGTCTCCGTCAACTAAGTAATAGCCTATTGATCCATTCTCATTGGTCCAAACTTCGACATTTTTCTTCTCGGCCTCAGCCAGTATTAGTTCTCGCATTTCCTTATTGCGGATATTAAAACTATCAACTCGCGTGGTACTTTCTGCAACTGGCTCTTCTGGGATAACGACCCCGCCACCAAAATCACAGCCAGTTGAGAAAATCGAGATGATAATAAAAAACAGGTATTTCATTTGGCTCACTTATAGATACAAAATGGAGCATACCTTGTCGGACATCGAGTTTCGACCACAAACAAACATTTGCATTATGGAGATAGTAACAATGACAGTTTTCATCATTCTCCCAAATACTGCAGCTATTCCTTAGGAACTGGACCCATCGTTTTCAACCTGCTCGTTCCGCCAGTTACAAGCACCTACACGCAGTATGTAGGAGATGTACTTGAGCATCATTGCCCCGCGGATATCCTGTTTTTCGAGATAGCTGGTTTCCTCATTTACGTAGAACACGCAGCAACTTCTTCATAGTATAATTTGTACCAATTCGAAAGAGTTTCGATTACCTGTTTGGGAAAAAAAACCTGGTGCGTTCTGCTTTGCTTACCGCGCCGGAAGGTGGTTTTATTTCATCCGCAGATTCTTCAAGGCTAGCTAGCTCGGCCCGGTATCGTGATTCCAATTCTTCATCCGGCCATATGATAGTAACCAGATATCCCACGATCAATGCCGACAGGAATGACGGCGGCATGGTTTCCAATGAAGCGAAATACGGACCTATCCCATCCATTTGCTGTAATACGAACTTACTGATGATGGTCATGAAAAACCCTGTCAGCATGGAAGCGATAGCTGCTCGCTCCGTAAAGCGCGGCCAAAACAGAGACAGGATAATCATCGGACAGAAAGTAGCGGCAATGCCGGCCCAACCGAAAATAACAAACCAGAAGATCGTGCGGTCAGGTGACAGCATTGAAACAACAACCGCGACACCCAGTGCACAGACTGCCAGCACTATCGTGATACGGCGACACATCCAAGCTGCCTGAAGATCAGAGAGAATTGGATTATAGATTTTCTCATAAAGGTCATGAGTAATTGAGCCGGCCGCCATTACCAAGAGCGAAGATACGGTTGACATGATGGCGGACAACACCCCAGCCACGTATAAACCAACAATCCACGGCGAGAACGTGTACTCCACCAGTTCTGACAAAACGTTTTGGGCACCATTACCTAATACAGCATCGGGTTCCACTCCCTGAGTGGTAAAAATGTAACGTCCCAATACTCCGATACTTACGGCCGAGAAATCCACCAAGATTGTAAACACAATGGCCACCCACTTTCCTCGGTTGATTTGAGCCTCGCTTTTGATGGCTATGAACCGTGCAAAAACCTGAGGCGATCCAACAAAACCTAAACCAATCAAGCCCATCCCGATAACAACTGACAGGTTCATCAGATTGAAACCGCCCGATCCCCACATATTTACCAGGCCTGGTTCAATGGCATAAAGCCCCTCGTAAATTGACTCAGCATTTGACAGTGACAGAAAGGCTACCGTCGGCAGCATTATCAGACAAACGAGCATCACAGCCCCTTGAAACATATCGGTCCAAGCAGCTGCTAAAAACCCGCCAGCTATGCAGTAAATGGCAACGATTACAAACCCGGCAATAGCGCCAGTTAGGTAATCCCATTCAAGAAACGTTTCAAAAGCCGAACCGGTAGCATCAATTTGGGCTGATATATAAATGAGTACAAAGATCGTCAGTACTAAAGCAGACATTATCCGCAGAAAATGAGTCTTAGGCTTGAAGCGACTAACCATGTAATCGATTACAGTCATCGAATCATACTTATCGGTAAGGCGCTTAAAACGTGTTGCCATCAGGAACCAGGCGGCAGCCACTCCCAAGAATTCTCCAACCACGACCCAGTAGGCGGAAAATCCGACCATAGCGCCCATGCCGGTAAGTCCCAGAAGCAACCAAGCCGATTCGCCGGTAGCCTGGGCCGAAAATGCAGCCACCCAGAAACTAAGGGATTTACCACCGATAACAAAGTCATTCATACTGTGGACACGGCGAGATGCCAAGTATCCCAGTAACATCAGCACGCTGAAATACAGCGCCATCATAGAATAACGTTCGAACATTTCACTTCTACCGATTCAAAGAGTTCCTAGATAATACCTCTGACAAAGATAAGTTACACGCCCAGAACCGCGGACTTTTGCACCAGAACTAAGCTAGAGATATAGTGTCCGACTGAATTACGTCAAAGGGCTGCTATCATCAGACCCAAATCTATCAACTAGTGGAGTTTTACCGTGGCTAAATTTTCCCGTCGGAAATTCATTGGGTCCAGCACGGCCCTCGCAGCAGGGCTTGGGTTACCCACCCAGTCAGTGTTAGCGGCAGCAGCACCAATATCAAGCCAGGTTGCACCGGACTACGTTGTTATCAATGCCAAAGTATTCACAATCGACGAAGATCAACCCCAAGCAGAAGCCTTTGCCGTAAAGAGCGACCGCTTCACTGCAGTTGGTTCTTCCAGCGATATGCGTAACTTAGCCTCCTCAGGTACCGAGATCATTGATGCCGAAGGCATGACTGTGATACCGGGATTTATCGATGCCCACTCTCACCCTTCCAGTGCGGGTGTAAACGAACTGGTTCAGGTAAATGCAGATTTGAGATCAATTACCGAGATCAAAGAGGCACTGCGTCAACGGGCAGCCATTACACAGGAAGGACAATGGGTAAGAGCTTTTAAATACGACGATACCAAGTTGGCAGAAGGACGTCCGATCAATCGTTTTGATATCGATGAAGTGGTACCCAATCACCCGGTAGTGGTTGGTCATCGCGGGGGGCATACCGGTGTATATAACAGCATGGCTTTAGCCTTGGCCGGTGTTACCTCCGAAACTCCAGATCCACCGGGAGGTCGCTTTTACCGAGACAGTAATGGGGTGTTAACAGGTTTAGCAGCGGAACGCGCTCGTTATGTGTTCAACTCACTAATTCCTTCTGACTCTACTCGTGAGCAACGGAGCGACGGCGTCAAACTTATTACTGAGTTGATGACTAAAGCCGGACTGACTTCGGTTCATCAGACCGGCGCAAGTCGTAATGACATGATTGCTTATCAAGACGCCCGTGCTGATGGTGGCATGCGGTTTCGCATGTACTTGTTCCCTCGCGTGCAGCTTTTCGAAGACTTGGTAAATGCGGGGATACGCACGGGTTTCGGCGACGAAGTGCTTCGCATTGGCGCAGTTAAGTTCACCGCTGACGGTTCAGCCTCAGAGCGCACTATGCGGATGAGTACGCCTTTTGAAGGCCGGCCTGACGATTACGGTATTCTTACAATGAGCCAGGAAGAAATACATGAGGCCGTTGAGAATGCACATCGCAATGATTTCCAAATTGGCATTCATGCCAACGGAGACGTCACTATCGAAATGGTGCTCAATGCCTACGAACGAGTGCAGAGATTATGGCCACGTAATGACCCGCGCCATCGTATTGAGCATTGTTCTCTCGTTAACCCAGCCCTGTTGCAACGGATCAAGGATTTAGGAGTGATACCTGCTCCTTTTTATACTTACGTACATTACCATGGCAACAAGTGGGTAGAGTACGGTGAAGAGAAAATGCGCTGGATGTTCGCCCACAAGTCATTCTTGGATTATAACATCCCTGTAGCACCGGCTTCTGATTACACTCCGGGACCTTTTGAACCAATGATGGCCCTGCAGAGCATGGTAACTCGAAAAGATTTCGATGGCAGGGTGTGGGGCCCTAATCAGCGAATTACCATTGATCAGGCAATGCGTATCTGTACTCTAAATGGTGCGTATGCTTCCTTCGAGGAAAACATAAAGGGGAGCATCACTGCCGGTAAGCTGGCTGACTTCGTCATCCTAGCCGACGATCCGCACGATGTTGATCCTGACAATATTAAGAATATTGAGATTGTGAGAACTGTGGTAGGTGGAACAACAATGTACGCTGCTTGATAACACTGTTGCCCTTCTTAATCATGATATTTTAGCCAATCGCGGGTGCAAAGATTTGCCAACTACGCTGCACAAACCAGAAACTAGCGATTCCACCGGTTAGATAAATAGGTGCTTCGTAAAGAAGCCTCATAAATTTTAGACGAATTACCATTAGCAACACCAATACCACCGCGATTATGACCAATTGGCCAAGTTCAATGCCGATATTGAATAAAAGTAAAGCTATCAACTGACTCTCTTCTGGTAGGCCAATTTCCGCCACGGCACCGGCAAAACCCAACCCATGCAGTAACCCAAAGCCAAACGCTACAAGTACAGGGAAGGCTTTACTCACAGAACCGCTTTTTTGTAGGTTTTCATAGGCCAACAAAACGATGCTACCAGCAATCACTGCCTCGACTGGAGCGGAAGATAATTGCACCAGCTCAAAGGCAGAAAGCGCTAAGGTTAGTGAATGTGCAATCGTGAAACTAGTTACTACTTTAAATATCTCCCAAGAGGATCGCACCAAATACAACAACATTATAACGAATAATATATGGTCAAAACCAAGCAACAAATGCTCTATACCTATAATTAAGTATACAGGTACGGTCGGCGTAGCCGCGGTCAAATCCAGCCTTGGCTCACTCCCGTTAATTAATATCTCGTCAATACTGCCATCGAGTCGTTTGATATTTACCAGGGTATCAATCAGGGTACGATCGAGGCCGTTGATTTCAATATATTGCAGACTCTCTTCTCCGCATTCCAGCTCAAGGACTTCAATTAACGCGCCATCAGTTAGACTAGCTGACAACTCAGTAGCATCACAATTAGTAGAAACACTTAAACCCAAAAAGCGACCGTTTATTTGGGGTTGACGAAATGAAATCTCAAATTCAGACCGGTCTGCTTCAAGGTTTGTCTCTGTGACCTTCAGGAAGGCCGGACGTACTTCATGGGCATGGGAAAAATTAATCCAACAACAGAGTAATACGAAATAAGCAAATAAACGTTTCACCGCTGTTCGACCACGATAGTGTATTGATCCATCAAATTAATGACAAAGGCGTCCCGTGCGTTTTCCTGTTGGTATTGCCGGTAGTCGATCGCCACCTGCTGCTGCACGGTTGCGAAGGGAGAAGTCTGCTCGGGTTCAACTGAAGTTGTCTGTATCAAGTGATAGCCAAAGCCACTTCTAATAGGTCCCTGCCATTTTGCGATTTCCAGCCCCTGTAATTGATCGGGGAATCCGAAACCAAAAGTCGCATTAAGATCAATCGCGCTGCGGTAAGCATAGCTCGCATTTAGCATTGTTGGGTCACCCAGCCCAGACGTGTCGTGGCCTAACCCAATGTCTCGCAAAGCCTGTTCTGCGGAACCCAATGATTCAAAATAGAGCTGACGAAAGGAATAACGCTTAGGCAATGTGTAGTCATCGATATTGTTGCGATAAAAAGTTTCTAAAGTAGCGATTTCTGGAGCAAGAGTTTGTTCAGTTTCAGCAATAAAACTAAGCTTCTGCACGAGGCGACGGCGAACAATGGAGTCCTCTTGGTCAAGGCCGAGCCGAAGTGCTTCTTGGTAAAGCACTTCATCTCTTATCCAATTCTGCAATAAGGAGTCTAGCTCAGCCTCTGTCGCGATAAGACCAGTTTGAGTTGTCCACAGCGCAGCTAGTCGATCCTGAAGTCCCGTCGAAACATAAATTTCGCTGCGACCAACGGAGAAACGCGAATCTGCGACGAACAACGCTATACCAATTAGCGCGAACCACACCAATGGCTGCCGAACCAAGCCACTCAACGCTGAATCTCCACGCTCATTTACTGGGACGGAGTAACCCAGATTGGTGACGACCAAATTCGTTCCTGGATGGTAGCCGGCAAATCTGGTCGTGGAGCAACCCCTGCGCGAATGGCATCCCAGGTCGACCAACGGCAAGTTGGGTTTTCTAAGGCCCTTACGTAATATATGGCATGCTGATCAGGATCGTAACTTGGATCTTGCCAGCGCGCCTTCAACTCAGCAGCACCAAGTCCTTCACTAATGCTGCAATCCAAGAGATTCACCTGGGCTCCATTGTCCGGGCAGCGATGGCTTGTGGGATCGACGGACCCTCCGTCGGAGCAAGCCACGTCAAAAACCTGTTCTTGTGCTTCACCATCCTCGACCCACCCTTTAATGATTTGCAGTCGCTGTAACGAAGCACTATTTGGATCTTTCGCTACCCAAGCAATGAACGAAGGAATCCCTGCGGCATTAGCAATCAGATCTCCGCCCATGGGTACTCCACCGCCATAAGCTTTGCCAATCAAATCCTCATCATCAAGTTCCGGTAAGTCATTACCAGCAAAGAAGCGAACTTTCATTCGGGTTCCAGAAGTACCAAATGTTTCCTTCCTGCGAAACGCATCATAGATCGCTGCCCGAGTGTTCTCTTCCGCCCATACACCAGCCAAGCCAGCTGCACCCCAGGTATTGAAATAAGTGTCTGCATAAAGTTCGCCATTCGCGCGTGGCTCGGAAAGCGGAACCGATCCCCTTAACACGCCGTTGGCATCTCTCAATCCGACTTTACTCCAGTAATCATCTTCGTCTCCAGCATAGCTGGCGTTGTGGGTATCGCTCGAACCTATCACGCCCAGCTTGTAGGGGTTGAATCCTCCCTCTGCTTGCATCTTCAGACCATTTAGGTAGGCCTGCCTGACATAGCTGCCGTTCGGCTCGCTATAGAGTGAAGTCGCAATACGAAATGGCATAATTTCAAAATCGGCCCACTCATCGTTAGGCGACAGAGCAGGATGAGTATCAGAAGTACCTTTAACTTGAGTGATTTCCACTAAGGGTTCGTTGCGCATGCGCAAGTTTGCGTAAGCATCACCGATGGGTCTGCCGGCATTATCAGTCAGCATGAACATGGATCCGTTGGAACCGTTCGAATTGTGCGGTATTGCCAAGCTTTCTATGCCATTGGCTCGGTTATTATCCATCCATGCCCAGAGGTCCTCTGGATTGCTTGAGTCCAGCCGGGAAAAAGGTAATTCTGGAGCGATATCATCACGGAAAATCACGTTGCGGTGTAAGTTGCCACGATCAGCACCACTGGCAGTGTATTCGTACGCAACAAAGGCCGTAAAGTTGCCCGGATCGTTATGGCGATTGGCAGAGGCCACGATATCATCCCAGGCGTCTTTTCGAATTACGGGGTCATTGATTTCCAGCCCTCGTCCAGAGCGCATGAACTGTAGAATAGCGGTGAATTTTGCGCCTCGATCATCCGACCCACCTAGAGTCGACATGCCGGCAGCCGCCGGATGCTTTGAAATTTCTGTGCTTGGGTCAGCCATTTGACGTAGGACACCTAGGTAAAAAGCGTGATCACTGACTCCGTAGAAATCCAGTGGTGTATCAAGGCTCATGTCAAAGCCAGCCGGGTGAATGATAGTTCCACCCTTAGCAAACTCGTAAGCATCATCCGGTGACGAGGTGGTTCCAAAAATGAAAGCATCAAAGGAGTACATAGTATGTACATGGAGATCGCCGAAATACGCGTTCCGCTCAGTATTGTAGCCGGACGATATCGTGGAAGTAGTCTCTGGAGCTGACGAAGAGCTTAGCTGGGGCACTTCAGATGTGGTAGTCGAATTTTCGGAACAAGTGGTAACAACAAACAACAATGGAAGCAGCCCAATCAATGATCGCATAGTATCACCTCGTTATTTTTGATCTTTATGTAGATGCCAGCCCACAGAGTAATCCGCTGAGAGGAGGTAGTTCAAGTAAAAAGCTAAATTCATCTGTTTCTATAAAGGATGATGTGTAGCAACCTATTACCGAAATAAAAGTTCGGCTAATGATTAATTCTCTAGCACAGGGTCTAATTTACTATTATTTGGTCCTGGCCAGAGCCGGCCGTACCAACTTGACCAACAGCACTAATTATATCCTGCTGCCAGGCCATGCGAGTTTGACAGCGACGACGTGGAATTCTGCTCCTGATGTGCGATTCTTCTCGACAAATAACCTGATCCCAAGTGCTAACTGTGCGATTGTATGCTGCGATCTCAATATCGTTCATACTAACAAAGTTAGGAAGGGACGAACCACACGCTACGAAAGTGAGAGCAAATACACTGAACAGAATGTTTTTCATAGATTCCTTAATCAGTTATACATTTTTTTATGCCAGCCTTCTCGCTCGCACACAGCATCACCAATCTACCAGCTCGATAGCCTTTGCCCATTATAGCCACGCGGTCCAAATCGGCATCCAATTATGAAATCTTGCCAGTTGAGGTGCAGGCATTAATGAATTCACCATCTCTGCTTGTTCTGATTGATACTGCATTCCAAGCTTTGCCAAGTACCGGTTGGCAAAGCCGCCTCGACAACCACCCCAGTCAATTGCCCGACACTCCGATATCAATCATTCAAACACATTGATTAGCGCATAAGTAATCGATTCATTGGGCTCGGTAAGCATCTGGTGCCACTCTCTGGCCGGTACGTGTATTATGTCACCAACACCGACCTGGTATTCCTTGAAGCCCTCTAGTTGAGGATGCTGTTGTTCCGGTGGCAGTCCATTTACCCAACCCACTCTTTCCCCGCCGATTCGGGCAACACCTGACCCATCCAGAATCACGTATATATCCCACTTTAATTCATGTATCTCGGGTTGCGTATAACCAGAGCGGTGAATAATTTGTATGTTATGCGGTCTGTGGTCAGCCTGTGGCAAAGCGTTCAAATAAACAAAATCCGTATCCCAGATGCCGTTACCTTCCCGCAAAGATCGCTGGAGTTCGCTTTTGAAACCCTCAAACTCTTCTGCATTCCAATGGATATAATCCGAGGGGCGAGGCTCAACTGGAATGCCTGCAAAAATATCTTGTGCTGACACACTGGACGCTGGGAATAAGCAAGCAGAAGCTAGAAAGAAAGAAAAAAATCGCATAGATCACCCCTTTCTGTATAGAGACGTATAAAAGATGAATTATAACTGGGCTGGCCCTAATTTACGGACCTAACACCGAATTGATAGCCCCAATGTTATTGGGCCTCAAGATCAGAATAGTATTACTCAGCAGCACCCGCAGCTTCTAGGAAGGCGACGACAGATCCATAGCGGCGCTGTTTGGCAAAGTTCAGTGCAGTTTGTCCGTCTGCATTTTGGGCATTAATCTCTGCTCCTGCGCTCACGGCCACCCTGACAGAATCCAGCACAAGCGATTGCCGATCTTGCAGTTGCCCTGCCCGTCGTTCCGCTGTGCCCCAGCTCATTCGTAACCTTGGATGCCCGAGTCCGACGGCTGCCATCACCAAGTTAATTTGCCCTTCATCAGCGATGTAGAGTTCACCAAGTCGCTGCGCCGGGTAATTGATTTCTACGGCTACCAGGGGATCGGCCCCTGCGTCTAAAAGAGCCTCCATAATTAGGGGTTCGGAGAACCTGGCTGCAAGCCAGAGTGGTGTTGCTCCGATCAGCGCATCATGAAAACTATAGTCAGTAGACTGGCGTCGAGTGGGTGTGGGGCTTTCTAGAACAGCCTCTAAGTTTGCATCGTGCTTGATCAAGACTTCTACCGTTTCAGAATTTCCACGCAAAACCGCGTCATGGAGTGCTGTCTGACCACTACCATTTAGATCCGGATCGGCTCCATTCTCCAGAAGGTAGTCCAGAAGTTCTGAATTACCTCCGTGAACTGCCATCATGATAGGACTAGTACCGAAAGCTGACAGTTCGTTTACGTCACTTCCAGCTTCTACAAGTAGCTGAGCTGACTTCAGATCACCGGAGCGAGCTGCAAACATTAGAGCCGTGTCACCACCTTGTTCGATCCAATACTTGTATGCAGGATGGCTGTCTTGTACTTTTTCGGATTTTACATATTGGGGGCGCACCAACGATCGGGCGTGGACGTCCGCCCCATACTCGATCAAAGCTGCGACAGAAGCTGAATATCCCCGGCCTGCCGCCCACATTAGGGCAGTTTGATCACGAGTCACTGCGACATTGGGATCAGCACCTGCGGCCAGTAAAGCCTTGACTACATCTCCATTACCACTTTGTGCAGCAGTCATCACTATAGTCTCACCAGAGAGCAAGGGGATGGTGGGATCGGCCCCAGCATCTAAAAGCGCTTTAGTAATCAAGACGCTTCCATTCTCCGCCGCTAACCAAAGAGGTGTTACGCCAAGGTCGGTAGATGCATTAACATCCGCTCCGGCATCCAGCAAATTTTTTGTGCCATTAAGGCTATCATGGTAGCTGGCCCAGTGAAGCGCTGTAGTGCCGTCTCCGTAAACAACATTAGGATTAAGCCCGTCTTCGAGCAGAGATTCGAGGTTTTTCCAGTCTGCCTCTTTGGCCATGCTGACAATGGCTGGCATGTTCTGACCATAGGATTGCACAACGAAGAAGACCGAGCCAATAAGTAGAAGTTTTCGCCAGCCTGGAGTCATGATTATTTTTCTAGCGTTGTTGTCAGAGCGCTAAATAGGAATCGGCCCGGTGCTTCCACCCAGCTTGTCTATATGTAGTCCGAACTTAGCCATCAGACTCAGGTGCAAGTCAGCCATAGTAGGTTTGTTAGCGTAATGGATGTGTTCTCCTCCTTTCAACCAACCCGCACCACCGCCAACCAGAAAAACAGGCAGATTAGTTCCGGAATGGCCCGTACTATTGGAAATTCCTCCTCCATAAAGAATGGTCACGTTATCCAGCAGCGAGCCATCCCCTTCGGGTATGGCCGCTAGCTTATCCACGTAGTTGGTGAAAAGTTGTACGTGGTAAGTATTTATCTTCGACATTCGCTCCACCAGCTCCGGTACATTGTTGTGGTGAGACAGCGGATGGTGCGCTTGGGGCACATCGATCTGAGGATAGGGGCGCGGACTTTGTTCTTTACTCATCATGAAAGTTATTACGCGCGTGAGATCAGTCTGCAGAGCTAGCACCTGCAGGTCTTGCATGATCTCCATGTGATCTTCGAAAACAGGAGGCACGCCGGCGGGTTGAGCGAGCTCCGGAAGATCCAGGTCGATCTGCTCCTCGGCTTTCTGTATGCGTCGTTCGATGTCACGCACTGACTCTGTATAGCCATGTACCAAGTGACGGTCTTCAGCACCGATTTTCGATTCCAGCCCAGATAGCTTGTCCAACACGGCATCGAGAATACTAGATTGCTGACTGAGTCTAAGTTCCCTGGCATCCTTGGCAGTACTGCCACCGTCTCCAAACAGGCGCTCAAAGACTGCTCGTGGATTGTGTTCTGTTGGTAACGGTTCAGTAGGCCCGCGCCAAGATAGGGTATGAGTATACACACAACTCAAGTTGGCCGTGCAGGCACCCGCCAGTGCAGGTGCATCCATAGAAAGTTCGAGAGAGGCCAGTTGTGTCTCTTGACCCAGCTTATCGGCCAACAACTGGTCAACAGAGACATCAGCAAGAATCTCTGTCTCGTTTCGACCACCTTGGGTTATACCAGTTAGGAATGAACCACCTGCTCCCGCATGGGCAATGTTCCAGTTGGCATTGAGGCCGGACAACAAAAGCATACGATCCTTATAGCGGCTCAGGGGCTTTAGCACCGGGGTTATTTCAAAATCGCGACCAAAAGTAGCCGGTGACCAATACTCCATAGCCATGCCGTTAGGAATATAGACAGTCTGAAAACGATGAATCGGAGCAGGAGCTTGGGCGAAAGCTGGCGTCATAGCGTCCAGCATTGGCAATGCCAGTGCGGCACCTGCACCCTTCAGCACAGTACGGCGAGAGATGGCCTTTTTAGTGCCAATATGGACCGTGCTGATTTTGTCCTGCTGCCCGTTATTAATCATCTTGTTTCCTCTCTATAGGGATAGGGAAAACCTTTATTGGTCAAATGTAACAGAATCAATGGGTAGATGTCTCTTGTATCAGTCCAATCGCCCGTGCAATCGGATCCTTTTCATTAGTTACTAATATTCTCGGCCAATTGCACAGGCGCCCTACTCATTTTAAAGGGCGCGCTCTTAACGACACCCAGCAAAATTGACGACCAGCTGTAATTTTCTGATGCCGCCTCTCGCACAATCTGCCGGATAACCGGTTGATCGTAGTACTCAACCCGTCTCCCTAGAGCATAGGTCATTAGTTTCTCTGTAACGTTATGCGCGAATCGATCGCCCCGTTCCAGCATCCAGTCCCGAAGATCAGCAAAACCGGCAAACTCAACTCCACCTGGATAGTTGCCACTTGGATCGACTGGGTTTCCGACTTCATCAAATTCACGCCAGGCACCTATTACGTCAAAATTTTCTAACGCAAAGCCTATCGGATCAATCACTGTGTGACATGAAGAACAAACGGGGTCGCTTCGATGCTGTGCTAGTCTTTCACGAATTCCTTTCGGAATTTGCCCGGTGTTTACCTCTGTCAGAGCTGGCACATTGCCTGGTGGAGATGGCGGAGGCGTACCTAACAGATTATCTAAAAGCCACTTACCACGAAGTACCGGGGAAGTGCGGCCAGGATACGAAGTTACCGTGAGCAAAGCCCCATGAGCCAGTAAACCGCCGCGTTGCGTGTTATCCCGTAACTCTACCTTGCGGAAGCGACTACCATAAATGCCTTCTACACCATAGTGCCGAGCCAATCTTTCATTTACGAAAGTATAATCAGCACTCAGCAGATCGAGGATGCTGGAATCTGTGCGTAACGTCTCACGGATAAATAGTTCCGTTTCCCGACCGAACGCTTCAAGCAGGCTTACATCATAATGAGGAAAGAGTACTGTATTAATAGTAACTTCATCGAGGCGCCTTAGGTTCAACCACTGGGCCGCAAAATCCTCCACTAGCGTGTTAACACCACGTTCGTCAGCAAGCATTCGCCGCACTTGCTGGTCATAGACCACCGGATCAGAAAGTCGCCCCCGTTCCGCCAATTCCAGTAGTGTTTCATCAGGAGCGCTGCTCCAGATGAAAAAAGCCAGACGCGAAGCCAGTTCTAAGTCGTTTAGTTCGTAAATTGCTCCATCAGAAAATTGTTCAGTATCGCTGTAGCTGCGAATAAGAAAGTCTGGATCGCTGAGCATAAACTCGAGAGCAAACTGTATACCATGATCGAAGCTGCCTCCTTGCTCCCGTCCACGATTGAAGAACTCCAAGAGCAGCGTCGCATCTTCTTCGGTGACCGGGCGTCGATAAGCTTGACGGGCTACCCGCGAGAGGATTTGAGCGGCACACGTTGTCTCTTCAGCCAGTCTTTCTGGGTAGCAGGAGAAGATCAAGTTATAGCTGGGAGATTCTCTTACACCTTCGGCTGTTGCATAAGGCCCACCGATTTCAACAGCATGCACCTTCTGGTAATCAAGATAGGCCTCCGAATTAGCCGGGAGCCTACCTCCCTGCCGCGGTTGCGGGATACCTTCTTTTTCAATCTGCTGTCTAACATAGGATACGGTAACCTGATGTGGTCCTGCTTGGACCGGCGCACGGACTTCCAGCCCTTCAGTCGCTCTGTAAAGCATGTATTGTTCCCAGTCAATACTGCCTGGCTCACCAGTACCGCTAAAACTTAATGGGGTTGGTATACCCGGCGCTTCACCACCGACAGTGAAACGTTCCAGCAGACGGCCATCCAAACGAACTTCCAGGAGTTGCGCCCATCCTAACCCTTTAACATAGTCCTGGTAATTAGTCTCGAGATCCACCTTGAATTGGTATTCGCCATCCACCGGAAAATTGTGATTCACCGAGATGCCGCCACGAGAACCAAAAGGCATGTCCTCCGTCTGGCGCCAGTCCTGACTCATATAAACTGGGATTTCATGGGTCGAGACGCTTGGATTCAATGGCGCCAATCCAGTAGCCAAACGAGTAACCTGGCGCGCCACCGACATGTATCGCTCCATGTGTGCCGTTGTAAATGGTAAAGAAGTAGCAATATTATCAAAGCTACCATCCGCGGTCGGGTCACCTGGCAGCAGGTCCATCACATTTACATCGAGTCCCAATAGGTTGTTAATTGTATTGTTGTACTCATAGCGATTCATACGGTGAATCGGCGCGATACGACCCGGGTTCGGATTCGCAGCCCAAGCTTCGTCTAGTTCCTTTTCCAACCATTCGGTCACGATCTCGTAGGTTTCAAAGCTAGGGTGAGGCATACCCGAAGGAGGCATCATACGCGCGCTCAGTTTCTTAACGACTGTTTCGAGAATTTCGGCATGAGGGCCGGGATTTGCAAAATCAACTTGTTGCAGGGAAAGTCCGGACGTAGCCAAAGCATCATTGTGACAAGCCAGACAATAGGTATTTACCATCTGCCGCATGTCATCAGCACCAAAAAGCTCCTGTGCCAAAGATCCGCGATTTAGTGACGGGAACGAGAGCATGAGACTGACCGCAAGCAGGGCCAGCACGGCTATACCACTTACGCCAATCAACTTCCGGGAAACTGACATTACGGAGACCTCTCAGCATTAGTCCAAAAAACTTTTATTTTCAGAGACTTAGTGGTCATGGCTTACACTCAATTCAAGCTCTTCCTATATAACCTGAAGACAGTACCTCACACGCGTTTTTACTGCAATATCAAATAGAAACAAAGAGTAACAGGTCCTCTAATAGTCCTATTTAACCCCTGTTTTGTTTTGTCCAAAACTTGGTCTTTCGAATCACCAAAAATGCCGGAACAGTTATTCAATAAAGTTTCTTGTTCAGAAAATTTCCCCTCTGCGTCTACTTCGAAACGACAAGGCAAACAGAAGTATTCCCAACACAGACCAGGCTATCACAATCAGCCATTCCTCAGGCCACTGTAATGCGGAGGGACTGCCTGGCAGATAAAGAATCCCAAGCCCTATGGAAAGAATTAGAGCTGTGGAACCTACTATATAGCCGAATGGAACCTTGTAAGGTCTATCCAAGTTCGGTTCTTTTCTGCGGAGAACTAAAAAAGACAGAGCCACCATTGCGTAGGCAACAACGATCCCAAGTCCACCGGCGTTGACCAGCCACTCCAGAACCGGTCTGCCGAAGAAAGGACCAATTGCCGAGAGTGCTCCGATTAGCAGGATCGCATTACGTGGTGTGCGGTACTGTGGATGTAAGGTGCCCAGAAAGGAAGGAAGCAAGCCACTCTGAGCGAGTGCGTAGATAGCGCGACTGCCACCGATTATAAAAGCATTCCAACTAGTGATTATGCCGGCAAGGCCAGCCAAGAGAAGAATAGTACTACCGAATTCCCCGTAAATATGCGCGCCTGCTTCTGCCGTAACAACATCACCAGCTGATCCGAGGGCTGCTTGGTCTAAAACCAAGCCAACGCCCAACACGATCAGGCTATACCAGGCAATAGCCATCAATACGGAAACCATGAGCACGCTGCCAATGTCTTTAAAGGGCAAGTCGATTTCTTCGGCCGCCTGAGGAATTGTGTCGAAGCCGACAAACAGGAACGGCACCATCACAAGCACCAGTGTAATACCAGACACACCCTCTTTAATTAAAGGTTGCATATTGATTGCATCGCCTGCAAACAGTGCCCCGCTGACAAACAGTATCCCAGCAATCAGGATTACCAGCACCACGGCCGACTGAACAATAGCGGCCATACGAACACCCCGGATATTGAGAATTGTAATTACTACGGTGCCAGCAACGCCAGTTAATACCCATGTGAGGTATACATTCCAGCCGGCTACCTGCCAAAGAAATACCTTATCCAGCCCCGGAATTAAGGAGTCCAACACGGTTGGCAGTGCCACTGCTTCAAACGTAGCTACAGAGACATATCCGAGAATGATTGCCCAAGTACAGATAAAAGAAGCGCCAGTCCCCAATGCGCGATGACTATATACATGTTCGCCACCCGCGAAGGGCAGGGCTGAAGCAAGCTCAGCATAAGTGAGACCGATCACGAGCATTACTAGGCCTCCAAACAGGAAAGCCAGAATGGCGCCAACAGTGCCAGCAGAATAGATCCAGGTACCAGACAGAACCACCCAGCTCCAGCCAATCATGGCTCCGAAAGCCAGAGCCAGTACTTCCTTGCGACCGAGCACACGGAGAAAATGGGTTTCTATAGTAGGGTCTCTCATGCGTGTATGGTTTTTTTTCGCAGTAGCTACTTTATCGGAGTATTCAGGACATTGATCCTGTTCTTGGTAACCACTTCTACAGTACGAACACCAATTTGATACTCACCGAAGGCCGCCAATTCAGGCGCATCGGTCCCAGACAACATCCATACGGTTCTTTTGGGTTAAACCGATAGAGCTCTGTGGCATGGCCCCAAAGTATCCGAAGGACTGAATTACGTTCACTTTGGCTCCCTGCCAAAATGTCTTCAGCTTCCGCTTTATCAAGCGAAGTCTAGATTATGGTAACTAGTGCTGATAAGCCAGTGCCCGCTCCTCGGCGTTGTAAGCATGATCGAAAAAATCATGAAGTATGAGGTACAAGCTGGGAACCAAAAACAGCGTTATCAATGTCGCAAACAGAACGCCGAAAGCTAATGAAATAGCCATCGGAACAATGAAGAAGGTAGCTGGATTGGCTGTGAAAATTAATGGTACGAGACCGATAAATGTCGTAACTGAAGTCAGTATAATCGGGCGAAAGCGTATTTCTGAAGCTTTGGAAACTGCGTTTACCATCCCCATACCCTCGTCTCGGAGACGATTGATAGAAACGACTAGCACCAGACTGGCATTTACTACAACCCCACTCAACGCAATGATTCCCAAAAGGGAGAAAAACACCAAGTCTACACCCATTAAAAAATGACCACATATTGCGCCGATGGCTCCGAATGGAATGACACTCATAATGATTAGTGGTTGCAGATAAGATTTCAGAGGGATCGCAAGCAAAGCAAACATGACTAGCAAGGCAATTGGAAAGGTATTGTATAACTCTGACAACGATTCGAGTTGCTGCTCGCCTTCGCCACCGACAACCATTTCTACGTCAAGATCACGCTCCCAGGGGGACAGAAACTTACCTATTATTCCTCGACGAATTTCCTCAGGTGTCACCACTGTCCGATCTACATCGGCTCGCACCGTAATAACCCGGCGACCATCCTGCCGGTTTATACTGGAGTAGCCATTACCTAATGAAAAATCGGCAATACTAAGAAATGGTACTTCAGCTCCACTGGGAGTGCGTATCATCATATCTTCCAAGTTGCCGAGCGATTGCCTTTCTGCTTCCGGGTATCGCACCATCACCCGAATGTCATCTGTCTCTCTCTGGATGCGTTGTGACTCTGAGCCATAAAATGCCTGGCGTACTTGCATCGCCACATCATTTAAGGTTAACCCTAACGTTTTACCTCTGTCGAGAATTTGAATTTGCACTTCCTGTTTGCCCGCTCGAAAGGAATCAGTAATGTCAAACACTCCGGGATATCGAGCCAGTTCTTCCCTGAGTTGTTTTGACGCAATCTTTAAGTTCTCCTCGTCTCTTCCTTCCAGACGAAAATTAATCGCATCGCCCGCACTGAACACATCTGATACAAAGGTTAGCTCTAAAGCATCGGGAATTGTGCCGACCATATCACGCCAACGATCGCGAATAATTGCCGAACTAATTTCACCGCGCTCAAAGAAAGGGGTAAGATATATAACTACTTCCGCAACATTACTAGCCCCTGAGCTACCTCGACCAGGCCGCGCTGGACCATCCCTCGGGGCTTGACCTCCAATGATTGTTAAAATGCTATCTACTACTCGTTCTGTTGATTGAGGCACCTCCCCATTTGCCTTCATCACAACTAACTGTTCTTCGAGCTCAACGGCAATCTCAATAGCCTTTTCTTCAATAATAGCAACAGCTTGCTCTGTTACATGGGCAGGTACACCGGGCGGCATCTGTACAGAACCGTATACGACATCACCTTCTACCGAGGGCATAAACTGAAAAATTACCCGCCCACTTAGCCATAATGCGGCCGTGATTATTATGACGCCCGTCGCCGTAGCCAAACATGCATATCGGTACCTAAGAATTTTATCAAGCAGACTTCGGTATCCATGTTCTGCAAAATACTCCATACCGTAACTGATCTTCCCTTGGAAGAACTGCCACTTTGTAACAATAAAACTGTTTTCCCATAAATAGCCTTCAGTCCTACGGTGAGCGATATGCCCAGGCAGGATCAGTTGTGACTCTACTAAGCTTGCTACTAGGCAGAAAACCACCACGGCTCCGATAGCATTAAAAAAAGCACCCATCTGACCACCGAGCAATAAAATTGGCAGGAACGCGGCGATCGTTGTCAACACACCAAAAATAACCGGCACACAAACTTCCATCGTGCCCTCAACAGCGGCCTCTCCTTTTGAGTAACCTTTTCTTTCAAATGCGTAAATTCGTTCTCCCACCACAATAGCATCATCAACTATGATCCCGAGAACGAGGATAAATCCCATTACCGTAAGCGAACTGATAGTTAAACCTACTGAGGAAAATAAGCTAAGCGCTCCAGCAATTGCGATAGGAATTCCTGCAGCAACCCAGATTGCCACTTTAAATCGCAGAAATAGAGCAAGAATTATCAATACGAAGAAGAGACCCATATAAGCATTCTTGGCTACCGTCGTAATACGGTCTTGAGTTGCAAGCGCGGAGTCTGTAATTACGTCCAGCGACATCCCGTTAGGTAGGTCTAAGTCGGTGGAATTCATCCAACCGCGCACTTCCCGCGCCGCCCGCACAATATCTTCTTCACCTATGCGTAGAACATCAATTATTGCAGCATTGCGGCCGTTTAGACGGGCATCTAAATAACCTTCTTCGAAGCCATCCTTCACAGTCGCAATATCGCCAAGACGTAATTGTGTTCCATCCGGATAGGACTGCACTATGATATCGGAATATTCATCTCCGCTGTACACCTGACCCTTCGTACGGAGCAAAATCTCACCGGATTCAGTGCGAATAGTGCCTCCAGGTAAGTCCAGTGAGGCTTGATCTATTGCCCTAGAAACCTGGTCAAGCGTTAGCCCATATTGCCGCAGCACAACCTCAGAAATCTCAATAGAAATTTCCAGCGGCCTTATATATTCGATGTTAACTGTGGATACCCCTGGGAGATCAATTAGGTCGTTTCGAATTTTCTCGGCAACCGCTTTCAAATTTCGATCATCAGATTCAGAAGCTAGCGCCATAGTCATTACATTGCCGCTGGAACTGAATGCTCGAACAATAGGTTTCTCTGTTTCAGTGGGAAAGGTTATTACAGCATCAATCTTCCCTTTTATGTCATTGAGTGCTCGGTTGAGATCAGCGCCACTAGTCAGCTGCAAAGTCGCATCGCAACCTCCTTCTCGTGCAGTGGTTGTCATGCGCTCAATATCTTCTGCCCCTTCTAGCGCTTCTTCAATCCGCAAACACACGCCTGATTCTGATTCTTCTGGAGTTGCGCCCAGGTAGGCGACACTTACCTGAATCATCCCAAAATCGATATCTGGGAACTCCTCCTGATTCAGACTAAGGTAGGAAATTACTCCCCCAGCCAGAAAGATCCACATCATCAAGTTAGTGGCTACCGGATTCCTAACAAACCATGTAATTGGTGCTCTCAAAACAGCCCTCGATTAGTAATTCTTTTATAAAAAAGCCCCACTAAATGAATTCCCTGACAGGTTGTACAGACATACCGTCAACTACAGCCTGTATAGGCGATGTACAAATAAGTTCGCCTGGCAGGAGGCCGCCCGATATAAGTACGCGATCTTCTTCCAAGCGATATATTTGAACATCCCGGAAGTACATTTTGTTTTCAGCATCTACGACTAAAACCTGGTTGTTATTGCGAATAACTGAACGGGGAAGAGAAATAATTCCATCTATTTGTTTACCGGTGATTTCAGCTTCAACAAATAATCCTATAGGCAGTGGTAGGTTCTGGGACCCAGAATTCTTGTGCTCGGCGGGCTTTGTCGGCTGGTCAACTCTGATGATAGTTTGAACAGTATTGCTATTCGGATCAATCGTTGCTTCGGTACGTACTAGCTTGCCCTTCCAGTGATATTCTTCACCACCATAGTATCCGGTTAGTGTGACATTTGGCGCCTCATTATCTGGTAATTCTCCACGAGCACCAAGGGGGATATCTAGATACCCTAGTTGACGTATCGCCAGAGGTACTCTGACCTCAACCTCATCAGCTCCGTATAGAACCGCGACGCTTTGAGCTCGACTCACATATTGGCCCAGCTCAACCTCACGTCTTTCTACAACAGCGTTAAAGGGGGCCTTAATCTCGGAGCGTTCATAATCTAGTTCTGCCTGCCGATTCATCGCCTCGGCATCAACCTGACGCGCCCGGTTTACCTCTGCCATACGACGTGCATCTTGCAATTGAGAATCACTAGCGAGACGATCTTTGGCTAACGCTTCAATTCGTTCCAGCTCATTATCAGCGTGGCGAGACTCAGCTAAAGCTTGTTGCATACCTGCACGACTGCGATCACGCGCAGTTTCATAGTCGCTGGTATCGAGGCGCAGCAAAGTTTGCCCTTCTTCTACATAACCACCCGCCTCCAACGCTGGCGAAATCCAAGCTATAGGCCCGGCTACCAGTGCTGATACATTGGCTATTTGAGCCGGCTGTACTTTACCCTGGGACTCAACCGTAAGCTGAACAGATTCAAGTTGTACTTCGGCTACTCTAACTGCTATGGGAATTAGCTCTGGGGCCATCTCTCCCACTTGGGTAGGGCTTCTAATTAAGTATACCGCTACTGCGATACACCCCGCCAAAATTCCAATTGGTACTACTATTCGCTTCATGCAACTACTCCTAGATCTTCCCTTGTTGATGTTGAGCTACTGACGATTGGTTTTATATCCTTCTTGTTAACTTGCTTTTTCTGGTAATTGCCAAGTCTGGCCTCAAGTTCTTCTACAACTGAGAACCGCAGCTCATCAAAATAGAGTTGTATGCCCAAAAAAAATAATTCTGCATCCTTTCCCGACAGGCCTTGTCTCACCATGTCTAACACCTGATTTACGTTTTGTTTCTTCCGGGCCGGGGCCGACTTCAAATCTAGCTCAGCCATCTGTTCAACAAACTGCGCCTGAAGATCGTTGCTTATCAGACGAACCACTAGATTGTCGGCAACACTACCTAGATATTGGAAAAATTCCGTCCATTGAGCGTGCTTGGAGTCCGAATCTCCATTGTAATTGCTAAGTGATACGACCATTTTTTGCATTCGGTTCAGTTGTTCGGGTGTAGCTTTCTCTAATGCTTCGCGCGCTATCGTGGCAGCCAAAGCTCCGAAGGTGCGTAGCAACTGATCTACCAGGTTAGGATCGGGGGTGTCCTGAAGCACCATGAGTGGACCTAGTATAGCGATGCTAGCTGATTCAATATCCCGTACTCGGGCTCCACCGGGTTGAATGTTGATTAGTCCCAATTGCTCGAGTTGTGACAGAGCCTCTCGCACAGCACCACGACTGGCATCGAATCTAGATGCCAGATCGCGTTCGGATGGCATACGTTCACCACTACGATACTGTTGACGCAGTATTTCAGTACGCAAAATATCCGCGATCTCATGACTTTTAGTGTTGGAATGAGGCATATGAGCAACAAGGTAAATTGGTCAGACCGTATTGGTCGGACCAAATATAAAGCCATAATCGCGAAGGTCAAGGAACTAGGCGCCGAACCGCAACTTTCACCCGACGAAGCGAATGGCTCTAGTGATCTAACTGGTGATTAGGCCCCTAAGGTCAACTGAGACAACTGCATGGAATTTCAGAGAAATCCAATACTCACCTGAGGCCCCTAGCAAATCTTAAGGAAGCTTATTTTCCAATAAAACATAAAACTCAGGGTCTAACGCGCATATACTTTTGCAACTTCCGGGGCCTAGGCTCGCCTCCGAACATGTTACCTGCCGCATCGGCTGCGACAAACTCGGCACCATTACCTGCCGGATCACGCGGGTCACCATAGGGTAGTTGCACAAAGTAGTTCACCCAGCCTAAGCGTGCATCACCTATGCGTATTCCCATTTCCCACCCGGGGTTTTGCAGATCATCTGATTCCGAATCCGCTACATAAATGTTGTCATTCTCATCGAAGAAAATACCGCTAGGACGACCGAACTGAGTCCAGCTATTTATGTACTCACCATCCTGAGTAAATAGTTGAATTCGGTTGTTGGACCGGTCACCCACAAAAAGTCGGCCGCGCTGATCGATAGCGATCGTATGTAGTACACGAAATTCACTTGGCGCATAACCGGTCTTGCCCCAATTCATAATGAAATTACCGTTGCGGTCGAATTTTGCAACGCGGCTGTTACCATCGTCGTAGTGTCCATCTGCCACAAAAATATCGCCGTTGTCGCCTATCACGACGTCAGCAGGTGAAGTGAAGTGATCCGGGCCTGGGCCTTGCTCTCCAGGAGTGCCTAGCACCATTAACACTTCCCCAGTTGGGGAAAACTTCACCACGATGTGACCACGTTGGTCACCGGCCGGAATATTATTCTGGTTTACCGCGTCAGTGACCCAGACATTGCCGTCCGAATCCACATCAATCCCGTGAGGCCATATGAACATCCCACCGCCAAAGCTCTCTACTAATTCTCCATTACCATTGAATTTAAGTACCGAGTCCAAATCAGAATCCACGCACTCATTACCGAAGCGGTTTGGTGCCGTCGCATCACAGCGCACGACTGCCCAGATGTGTTCACCGTCAGGGTCGATGTCCAGATCGCCAACTGCTCCCATCGTGCGCCCTCCAGCCATTTTGGCCCACGGTTCCATGGGCGTTGCATAGGGATTGACAAAACCTTGGGCAAAGACCGAGTTTGATAATACAAAACTAACAATTACCAGGGATAGAATAGAGAAATACAGTTGTAGAGAGCGCATGGCTTCTTCCTCCTTATTTTTATTATTAACCGGACCATTATTTTAGGTGCAGAGTAGCGATAATCACACCGCATTCCCCGTTTGGCAAGCCTAACAAAAGGTCAGTAATTGCGGGGAAAAGAAATCAGCAACAATTCAACGAATTCTTACAGCCGTAGACGCTAAAAATATTCATTCCTTTGCAAGAGGCTTATCTCGAACAGAATTCTTTCTGATTTAGATTAATTATCTAATAGATTCTGGCGGACCGCCTGCTGCAAGCGTTCAGAGGTCATGCCCCAACGAGTCCCTTCTGCAATGGCCGCGTCTATGCTAGAACCTGATGCAAAGGCATTAACCGCGAATAAGCCACCCACGCGATTACCGGTCGCACAATGCACTAGTGCTGGTTCACCATCTAATGCTCCCAGAATTTCCTCTAGGGACTGAGCATTCGCTGCATTAATACCACCAGCGCCAGCCACTGGAATCGAGTAATACTCCATGCCGAGCGCTTCGACGACTGCCTGTTCCTCGAAATCAATCTCTTCCTGAGCTGTCCGTAAGTTGATGATGTGCTGTATTCCAGCGCTCGCCATCACTTTTAATTGAGTCTCGTTAGGCTGCCCACTCGACATTACGGTAGAAGCCGGTGTCCTAAAGTTGTTAATCTCAGCGGTACGCAGAACGTCGAGATCCAGCAGCGGCGCACTCGCACACGCAGCGAGCAACAGCACGGTTAAAACTCTTAATAGATGAGGGGTAGGCTTTAATTTCTTCATAGGATTTCCTTACAACCCGAGATGGCTGGATGAATTAGAGAGTCTTTTCTGTATTTTCACCAATATTACAGATTTAAGGCAAATAATAAATCTAACTTGTAGCAGCGAAAGGACCAGATTGGCCTATATTGCTACAATACTGATATTCACCTTCCCAGGAACATTCAATTAACGGTAATGAAAATATGTCTGGAAAACAATCGTTACGCTGGCAAATAGGCGAGGTATCTGTCACTCGTATTCTAGAATTACTGCTACCAGTTGAGTACTACGAAAAATACCCGTTCATGCGGGAAGCCCGACCCGAAGCATTACAAGAGATACCCTGGCTCTATCCCTATTTCGTTTCCGCCGAAGGCGAGCTTCTAGTCTCAATACATGCCTTGCTTGTACAAACAAGGGACTTTAATCTTTTAGTAGATACTTGTGTTGGGAATGACAAACCTCGCAAGATAACAGCCAACCAAGCGCTTAATACCGAATTTCTGCATGACCTTGCCGCCACCGGCTGTGACCGGGAAGCAATTAACTATGTAGTATGTACACATTTACATGTAGACCACGTAGGTTGGAATACCATGAAAGTTGGGGATACCTGGCAGCCAACCTTCCCAAATGCCCGTTACCTGCTGGGCCGGGAGGAATACCACTATTGGTCTAAGAGTGAATCTGAAGACCAGATATCAGTCATTGAGGATTCAGTAACACCGATATTCGAGGCAGGCCTTGTTGATCTGGTGGAGACGGATCACAGAATTTCAGACGAAGTGCAACTAATACCGACCGCAGGCCATACACCAGGTCACGTGAGTGTGGCGATCGAATCCAAAGGAGAGAAAGCGCTGATCACCGGCGACATGATGCATCACCCATGTCAAATCGCGCGGCCTCATTGGACCGTGAGCTTCGATGAGGATCAGGAAGCCGCAACGCGCTGCCGCCAGAATGTACTCAAGGAGCTGGCCGATACACCAACGCTGGTGATTGGGACTCACTTTGCCACACCCACTGCAGGCAAGGTGGTGAGCGACGAAGATAGCTACCGATTCGATTTCTAATTCTTCTGTTTGTGTTAGCGAATTGGCGACTCGTATTTGTAAACGTCGCTCCAAAACACCCCATAAAGAAAAAGCGCTATAGAAATACACATTGCCGGAACCAAGGCGTTTAAGGTACCGAAGGATTCGATAATCCAACCTAGAATCAAAGCCCCAATCGGTGGGCTGCCTAATAGCCCAAGACTGTAAACCGAAAGTATACGAGCCCGATATTCTTCACTGGCGGATTCCTGGACGATTGTACGAGCTAAAGTCGTAGTTACTCCCATATTAAGCCCCCAACCGATAGTAGCGAGAGCAAACAACCAGAAGCTCGGATCAATCCATATTATTCCCAAAATTAGCATTCTCGAAAACTGCATAATGAGAAAGATCTTACCGGGATGGGTCAGAGGCATTAGCCGAATCATAATGAAATTCGACGCCGTAGCACCTCCGTAAAAAATAATCATCATCAGGGATAACAATAAGGCATCGCCATCGTAGACGCGTTTGATAATGAACGGAAACACGGTCATGAATGTGCCTGCGTTAAAAATACTGGATACGAAGTTGATAGTAAGCGCTTGCAGGATAACCTTGTGTCGGTAGACAGCTCTTAGGCCTGCTAGGATATTGTTCAGGGCTGAATCAGAATTAGTACGAATCGGCACCTGAGGGTTGAGCCGCCTTACAGCGAAGGCTCCGAGAATAATACACAATGCCTGGAAACTCAGCACTGGTATAAGCCCGAGAGCATCCATGGTACCAGCAACAGCCAACCCAAGCATCTGCACCATAAACCCAATCGCTGTAGCTGCCGACACTGCTTTCTGAACCGCACTGCTGGCAACACGATTAAGTATGGTTTGCTGTGCCGGGCTTGAGTATGAGACTACTACACTCATCCCAAGCCCCCAGAGCAACACAGACAAAACTCCTAGTTGTTCGAAACTGATAATCGCTATCAGGAACAACGGCAATAGAGGGGCCAACGAATAAACCTGAAAGAGAAGAATGCGCGGATCAACGCCATCGGCTCGGGCGCCTCCCAGCAACATCAAGAAAATGCCTGGAATACCTACAGTTGCCTGAATAACACCGACCTGAGTAGCTGGTAACGCAAGTATGTCGATCAGTATCCAGGCGAGCAACAACTGCTGCATCGCGAAAGCGATACCGGAAAAGCCGGTCGAACCCAGGTACAACCGAAATTCTTGGTTACGCCATATAATGTCTGTTTGGTTCATATGGGTTAAGTCTGGCGTATCTCGACCTCGGAGCACAAACTAACTTCGCTAAAGCTTATTTTCAAAACATAGCGATAGGGTTCAATGGTGAACCCATACCCTTTTCAATACGCAAGGGTGAAGCTACAAACAAGAACTCATACCGGTTTAACTCCTTGGCTACTTCTGCCAAACGCGTGAAATCCAGATTGTCGAAAATAGAAACACCAAGGGACACTAATGCCAGACTATGCATCGGTAAGCGCACTCCGTCGATGCCGCTGGGCCCTACATCATTCCACATATCATGACCAATCATTGCTACATCGCGATCTTTCAGAAAATAGGCTACATTAGCGTGGTAGCCGGCCACGCCCTCCGATGTCGGCCAGGCACCAAGTGCTTCCCGCCGTTTCCATCGTCCTGTATGTAGAAAAATAATATCACCGGGTTGAACCTTGATATCCTGGATTTCCTCAAGGGCCAACAAGTCTTCGTAAGTGATGGGTGTACCAGGCTCCAGCCAGCCTTCCTCATTAGTATTGACTGGTAAAAGAGTCGCATCGAAAAGTATGCCGCGTGTAACTATTCCTTCTCGGTGGGCGTGAATGCTTCCGCGAGGACAACCGGCGGCAGCTTCTACCTCCTGGTAGGTAACCCCATTATAGCCGCTGCCTTCATACATAATGTGACAATCCAATGAATCAAGATGACTGTGAATAGTGCCATGATAGCTACCGCTGTACTGGTACATGTCAGAAGCGCCAGTTGGGCTGACTCTCAAGACCCGGCGGTTGAGTACCGCGGAAGTGTCAACTGCGTCTTCTGTCACAATATCATGTGCCATTGAAACAGTTATTCCCTCGGTCACCAGAGCCACAGCCTCCAGCCTCTTCTCGGGAGTGATTAGATTAGCAGCGCCGAGCTCATCTTCTGCGCCCCAACGGCCCCAATTTGAAAGTTCTTCCATGGCGCGATGAAAGTCATTCTCGGTTTCCATGGGCGGATGATTCTGCGCGAAAGTGGTAGCGCTGACAAAAGAAAAGATGATCATCAAAATATTACGGTGAATCATAGAAACTCCTTTATTATTTTTGCTCATTGCTCAAAACCATACAACAGCGTGCTAGAGATAGCGATTATAACTAAGAAAAATTCGTGCAGATAAAAACTTAGAGCGTCCGACCTCAGGTTACGCGAAAGCCGAGCTTATAATTAAATCCAATGGTTAATTTAGAAGCCCTTGTTCTTCCATCCTTGCGGCGCGCAACATCGAAGGAATAGAGTAGTTACCTTCGTGACAAGCGTACTCATAAAGCCTTTGCCCGGCAGCCATTCGGCGCAAAGGAATCTGCGCCGTGAACTGCTGACTATAGATATTTGCATCAGTAACAGTGTATTGAAAAAGAATTTCATCTTCACCGGTTCGGGTGTAGCGCTCTTCCACGGCAAAAGCGTTTGACGAGCGCATAGGTCCAATTGATTGCTCAGGCCTGAAGTATCGTGTATTTACAACCAACGAATCACTTTCATAGTATCCGACAGAATCCCCCATCCACTTTCTGCCTTGGCCAAACAAGTGATCCCCTTTTAGCCGGACGATCCGGACCAGACTAAAGTACTCTGCAAGAATGACTGCATAATCCTTGTTCTGGACGATCTGTATGTTGCGCACTGGATTATCACCAGCCGGATTGCCTTGCGGATGTCCCACTCCGCCAAAGATATACATCAGAGGCAGCTGCCCTCCAGGACTAAGGCAGCGATCAAGCGGTGTAAGCGCCTCCGGGCCATCGAATCGCCCTTTGCCCTCAGTTCTCCACTGCGCGTAGATGTCTCTCGCGGTAGAGAGGCGAGGAATTCTTCCATTTTCCGGATCAATGACGAAAGAAGTGCGAATTTCACCATCAACCACCGCCAGTTCAGTTGGCATAGTCTCAAAATTGCCATCGGCCTGATTGTTAATCCTGTCACCTGGTTGCGGAGCTGGTCTACCCGGATCCAGTGGTGCCATTCGTGCAGCATCCAGCCGAAGGGCATAACTGATCAGCTCCCGAGCTTCTTCTGGTGAATAGGCCCGCTGCGTTCCAAGTTCAGCTGGCCTTTCGAGCGGTGTCTGATAGGGATTGGTCCAATTGCCTTGTAGGTCGGGATAACCATGCTCAGTGCGGGGAGCAGCCCAGGAAGTGGAGCTTTGAGCCAATGCCAATTTAGATAATACAAGGGCGATCAATACCAGGGAGCTGGAACTGGCCATTAAGAACTGACGGCGCATAGTCAGCTAATCGTCTCGTTCAAAGTAATAGTATCGGAGTTGAAGATCCCGAATGCGTTTAGGCTTACCTTCAATGATCGATGGTCTGAAATGAATGTCTCGCAGCGCCCGCTTCGCACGACGCTCTACTAACCGCTCTTCTGGATTCATGGACAGAACGTCAATATCAATAGACGAAGGTTTACCGCGCGTGCTAATGCGAAAACTAAGATCTGCCTGATAGTAAGGCAATTCCACGCGCAGCAGAGGATCAGTGCTAAGTGGTTTTATTATAGATTTGGCATCTTCATCCCAAGCTGTGAATTCTCCAACATAGAGCAAGCCTTCGGCAATATAATCCCTTCTGGCTATGTTGGCGGCTTGATACGCTTCCAAATCAGCAAACCGATCGAAGAAAATGGGTAGGGGTATCACCGTCGGGCGGTTAAACAAGGTTTCAATGCGCTGACTCTCTATGCCCACCTCTAGCAGTTGTTCGTGCATACGCCGGTAATTTCGCGAGGCACCCCGGTTTAGCAGGATGCGAAAATCAGCATAGTAAAGGTTCGCCATTGCCTCAGCTTCCTTATCATCCGCCTCTTCTGCTATATCCCGCATCTTTCCAATGCGCCTTAGACCGTCCCGCAAGTAAGCTTCCCCGAGCAAGAGATCAGCTCTTGTCAGAGATATTCGACGGGAGGGGCCCCAAATCAAGTCTATATTATTGTACGGAGAATACTGTTCGATCTTTATTAAACCATCGGCTCTGACCAGCTCATCGAAGGTATTCCCTGCTAGCCCTGTTTCTGCATTTAAAAGAGCGACCAGTTGCGAGAGATTATTGGCGCGTTTGTAGTACCAAGGGTATAACTCAGGGTTATTCTCACCAAACCGATCCTCGGCGAGGTCCTCTAGTTCCTTGTATAAATCACGCGCCCGCATAAAATTGCGGCCGGGCCGGGTGCTGCCATCAATAGCTACCCGGGTCAAGTACCATTGAGCTTGATCCTCAACAGCTTTGAATAATTCATCTGAGTGAACCCCATGTATAGCAGCCTGCAGAGTGCGAAGCAGATCCAAATGATCGGCAATAGCTTGCCAGTCGCCCAAGCGCTTATCGGTGGCGATCATCGCTCGCACCATGCGCACAAGATCCGGATGCTCTAGACCCAGGTTAATACGCATCAATGCGAACTGTCGTCCCTGGGTTTCCACCAATGCTTCGAAGTTACCCTGAGCTTCTAATAAGGCACTAATACTGCTCAGAGGCTCCAGTATCGTTTCACTAAGAGGGCCAAATTGAGATTCTAATTCTTCAATTTGTAGTTCGTATTTTTGCAATTCCTGCAGTAATTCATTACTGAGTGTAATGGATTGTTGGGACTGTGCCCCACCAGACAATAGAAGCAGTGAAGCAAATAGGCTGTAAATTACGTATCTCATAGTCTACAAAACCATGACTCGGGCACGGTTCTCACAATAACTTGATCTCTTTGGCTTGTCGATACAAACTAAGACCCTAAGCATCACTGTCTGGCAAACTCTCAATCGCATGAAAGTAAAATTCGGATCCATCCTACTGCTGTTATTGGTTAATTCTATCAGTGGAATTGCTCAACAGGACAATCCTGATCTCTACGATATTGGAGGCGAATTTGCTTTTGTCAGGGTGCAATATGACAGCTATTATGACGGTGGATTTTACGGTGGCCCTTGGCTAACTGATTTCCCAGCCGCCGATGAAAACTTCCTTAGGGGGGTCGCACGACTTACTAACATACGCGTCATGAGCCAACCTGTCGTGCTGCGCTTTGATGATGAAAAAATCTTCGACTACCCCTTCCTTTATGCTCTTGAGATGGGTCGCAATGGTGGCTTGTCAATGTCCCTAAGAGAAATGGAAAACTTACGAGAATACCTGTTGCGAGGAGGCTTCCTACTAATAGATGACTTCTGGGGGGAAAGGCAATGGAATGCTTTCTACCAGGACTTTGCCCTGCTGTTTCCAGACCGGGAACTAGTGGAACTAAATGCTGACCATGAGATTTTCCACACCTTCTACGACATCGATGGGCCTCAAATGATCCCTGGTCGCGGAGGACGCCAAGGGTTCGGTCAAGCAGGAATCAACATGGCTAGTAATCACGCCATTCTGGATGATACCGGCCGGGTTATGGTTCTGATTAACTGGAATTCCGATATGGGAGACGGTTGGGAACACACCTATGACCAATGGTACCCTACGCAGTACGCTAATTCTGCTTACCAACTAGGGATAAATTATTTAATTTATTCTTTAACTCATTAACCGATTCCCTGCGCCTAATAACGGCAAGGATTTCGAAACCGCCTATAAAAAAAGGGCCAAATGCCCCTTTTTTATATCTATACAATTCTTTTATTGTTTAGCGTCCATTTCTTGCCGACGATAACCAGCCAATATTCCTGACAATCCATAGTTACCCTCGTGGCAAGCATACTCATAGAGCTTGGTATCGGTCGCATTGAAGGCGATCTCTCCTCCCCATTTTTGGATGTAGTAGAGAGGATCCTCCACTTCAAATTCATAGTGAATCTGATTGTCAGAGTAGCGGGTAAACCGTTCCGTTATTTTGCCTTCACCAGACAGCGATGCCATCGTTCGGGATTTTTGTTGTGGATGCAGGTTAACCGTTTCGACCACCAATGTGTCACCTTCCCACCAGCCAATGGAATCACCCATCCACTGCTCCCAAGCCTCAGGTCTGTGCTCTCCATTAATCGGGATAATGCGGGCATCATGTACCATCTCTACCAGGATAACTACATAGTCATCAGTCTGCACAATCTGGTACATATTGTTGTACAGCACACTGTTCATGGGAGGACCACTGGTGCTGCCAAATCCAATTAAGCAGCGTTCTGCGAGCTGAGCGCCTTCAGGACCACCGTATCCCGAAAACTGGGCATAGGCATCACGCCGCAACTTGGTTCCCTGTTCTGAATAAGGAATGCGGCCACTTTCTGGATAAGTTATCCAGGAGGAGCGGTATTCTCCTCGAACGTTGCCAAACTGCGAGCCGGGATCAACCCAGAAAGCGTTGTACCCACGCCCACGCCCCAGATCAGTTCCATCAGGTAATTGGCCCTGGACTTGGTTATCGTCAGTCGCTTGACGCACATTCTGATGGTTGCCAGCGGTAAGTTCTTCCACCCGATTATCGGGAATGACCAGGCCGATTTCCTGGAGATTTCGCGCTCTCTGCATTGTAGTGATTGATGCGTTAGTCCAGTAGCCCTGTAGGTCGGGCTTGCCAGAGGCCGTGCGAGACGGCTCATAATCCTGAGCAAGTACTGAGCTAAAAAACGCAACGAGCGCTAGGGAGAGCATTCGCTTTAACGTAATCATGCTGCTATCTCTCTTTTGGAAAAGCCTAAGCCTGTCTATCTAATCTCGCGTGACAAGCAATTAATATGTTTCCGAAACTAAACCACATGATGGTTTTAATCAAGGGCATTCACCAGCTTAAAATAATTGAAGCACTGTCCACAAATATTCGACAAGGCGAAATACTGAGAGATAAAACAACGGGAAATACTTGCAGTGCAAGTGAGCAACAGATAAGCCGACCGGTTATATACTCGGTTCGCTCTCAGCAAGGAGGACAAGCTTTCAATACAGTCTATTTATTGGCGAGGGTCCAAATGACACCCAGGTGCCTTGATATCTTGCCCCGCTAGCATCTCCACGTGACCAATCACACACTCCTTCCGAGAAAACCTGCTCGAGCTCGGCATATTCTTCAGCAGAAAATGTGACCGAGTAATCCAAAGGATCCAGTTCGCGCAGATGACAGCTCACAATATTATTAGCCAGCGGCGCCCCTGCTACATGACGAGGTGTCGGGTAAGCTGTGTATAGCTCGTTGCAGGCACTACTTCCGCGAAAAGTCTGTAGTTGTTCGTACTTGATCCGCTCTTCGCCACTGTAATCCCAACACGCATCTACCAAGGAAGCGGGCTTATTGTTTACAACCTTCTCGGAATATTCAAACGAGCTTTCATCCGTCTGGATTGCTATCAGCCAAACATCCATTTGTCTGAACAGTTCAGCAAGATCGGGCTGGTCCTCTGTAAAACCCCACAGACCACCGACTTGCATAACATGATTTTTGGCGTGGCCGTTTGCATTTAACAGCCGCTGCCGGGTGGAGTACTGATGCACAATCATATGAATATCGCCATTTTCGGCGTGATCAGTATAACTGCGGTAGTCAATAACTGGCGTTGTCGCCAGCCCAGCGCCACCGTATAGAATCCGACCAGACTCAATCGCGCGCTTGCCTGCCTCCGCGTCAGCTCGGTGACGCTCTGAAACATGATTCATATCACGATCAAAACCGCCGATGCCCCGGTTAAGAGCGATAAATTGTTGAGGTGCTATAACACCTTCGTTTAGTGCTGCCAGACCATACTGGACGCCGCTATTATCCAGCGGCCGTTGAGCAATAAATGTATCGGGCACAGTGCCATAAACGTTTATAGTATGATCGTAAACGGTAGTTCTTACACCGTTGGGGTTACTAAAGCTGTAACGCTGGGATTCCAACTCAGGGATACTCACTTCACCTCCCTGCTCTTCCGCGGGAGCATCTAACCGATAGGTGGGATCAAGTCGTGCTGCACTACGCGCAAGGCTCGGAATGGATGCCCAGGACCCATAGCCTGCCACGGCCCGCTGCTGCTCGGGAGAAAACAACTCTGGGTTTGTTTGACTAAAGTAGTAATTCAATAACCTAGAATCGGCAAGCGTGAATATAGTAGCGGAGGTCACGTCAGGAAAACTGGCCGCCACAATGATTCCGTCGAATACCCCAGGATAGTTATCTGCGGTCTGGTGAGATTGGTAGGACCCACCGGACGCGCCAGTGGCTATTGTATAAATAGGTATGCCATAAGTTTCAATAAACCTTTCCTTCGCCATGATGTGGGTTTCGGATGCCAGCAAATCATTGCAATTCTGGCCAAACACATTCAGCGAAGATGACATTACAGCAAAGCCCTGCTCGAACAGACCCTGTCGCATGACACCCCCAGTGCGGTTACCCTGTTGGTACCAGCCACTTCGACAACCCCCGCCATGGGTATACACAAGCTTGCCGTTCCAGTTACTACTGCGATTCCATGGATCAACATCACCCTCGCTGGGGTTATGAAGCATGGCTATCTCATAAATGGCCCGATTCACAGTGCCGGTTTCCACACGCACAATGTAAGGTATAGTTTTACCTCGGTAATCAAGAAGTTTCCCGATGTCCGCTGCAGGATTTTCTGTTTGTTCACCAGCCTCAGCAACTATAAGTTCTGGTACTCCAGTGATAGCCTCATTTTCAAGCAGTAAGCGACGCAGTTGATCCGTTAAAGGCTTAAAAGACGCCTCTCTGATAGACCAGTACACATAGTCCACGCGCGTTTCGATAGAGCAAGCACTGTCATTTACTCTACCTAGAGTTCCACCGCTCACTAACTCAAAGTCATTCGCCTGACAGTAGAACGGTGTTTCATGGGGGCCG
>Ga0257108_1000011_pt1 | contig 53181 bp, 50 predicted proteins | sample LP_taG_FD_190181 | JGI IMG/M metagenome (GOLD analysis project Ga0257108, IMG submission 190181) | Marine microbial communities from Northeast Subartic Pacific Ocean, Canada - LP_J_2011_P26_1000m | ecosystem: Environmental > Aquatic > Marine > Oceanic | place: Canada: Northeast Subartic Pacific...
CGGTTGGGGGTCCTGGCCTGCGAACTTGCTTGGCGCGCTCGAAGGGACTCGAACCCCCAACCTTCTGATCCGTAGTCAGATGCTCTATCCAATTGAGCTACGAGCGCAGGGGCACGAGTGTACGGGCGGCCCGGAATCGGCCCACCGCCGGTGACCGGTGCCACGGCTGGATGGAGACTGGCGGAGAGGGTGGGATTCGAACCCACGATGAGCTTTTGGGCCCATACTCCCTTAGCAGGGGAGCGCCTTCAACCTGGCTCGGCCACCTCTCCTCGGGCAGGGATGCTACCGGCCGCCCCGAGACCGCGGACCCCCGCCGATACGCTGCGCCACGGAGGGATGGCAGAGCGGACGATTGCGACGGTCTTGAAAACCGTTGAGCCTCACGGCTTCGGGGGTTCGAATCCCCCTCCCTCCGCCACCGGGCTGCCGTCACCGGGGCGGGAGCCCGGCCCGACTCAGTCCCGGATGCGGGTGCGCAGGTCGGCCAGCCAGTCGTCAGCCGAGAGCGACGCCTCGGAGGCCTCCTGGCGCACGGCCTCGCCGTTGGAGCTGGCGGCCGGATACGACCCCAGGAACTTCACGTCGCCGTGCTTCATGTGGAGGTTCCGTAGGCAGTCGGCCACCAACTCGTCCACCAGGTGGCCCTCCAGGTCCATCAGGAAGCAGTAGTTCCCCAGGCCCTGCCTGGTCGGGCGTGACTCCAGGCGCGTCAGGTTCAGTGACCGGGCGGCGAACTCCTGGAGGATTCCGAGCAGCGATCCCGGCCTGTCGGCGCGTTGGAACACGACCAGTGACGTCTTGTCGTGCCCGGTCGGGGCGGGAATGCCGTCGGCCGCCAGCAGCACGAAGCGTGTCTGGTTCTCGGGGTGGTCCTCGATGTCGACCGCCAGCACGTCCAGCCCGTAGACCTCGGCGGCTCGTGCCGGGGCGATCGCGGCGGTTCGTCGGTCGGGTGACTCGGCCAGCATGTGTGCCGCATCGGCGGTGGAGTTCGAGGCGTGGACCTCGGCGGCCGGCAGGTGGTCGGCCAGCCAGCCGCGGCACTGGGCGATGGCATGGGGGAACGACACGACACGGTCGATGTCGGCCAGGGTGGTGCCGGCGGCGACCATCAGGTTCAGCTGGATGGAGATCACCACCTCGCGCTGGATGAGCAGGTCGACGTCGAAGGCCAGCGTGTCCTGGGTGATGTTGACGCTGCCCTCGATCGAGTTCTCGATCGCCGCGAAGCCGAGGTCCACCTGGCCTGCGACGACCTGGCGGAACACGTCGGGAATTGACGGCGCGGGCCGCAGGTCCAGGGCCGCGAGGTCGGGCTGGGTGTACAGGGCCTGTTCGGTGAAGGTGCCCCGGGGGCCCAGGTACGCCAGGGTCGAACGGTCCGGGGGTGCGAGGTCGGCCACAACGGGCAAGGATAGTGACGTGGACGCCGACGCCCTTCGTGCATTGATGGATGACGTGGCATCAGGTGGAGTGGAGCCCGACGATGCCGTCCGGCTCCTGCAGAGACTGCCGTTTGCCGACATCGGCATCGCACGCGTCGACCACCATCGGGCATTGCGCCAGGGCCTCCCGGAGGCCGTCTACGGGCCGGGCAAGACCGCTGAGGAGGTCGCCCTAGTCGTGGCCGAACTCCTGACCGGGGGAAGCGGGCCGGTCGTGCTCTCACGGGCCGAGAAGGTCCAGGTGGAGGCGGCGCTGGCCGTCGACGATTCGGGCACCGTGTCCGGTCGGACCGTCGTCTGGCGCCGGGCGGAGCCGAGGTCCGAACGCATCCTGGTGGTGACGGCCGGGACGGCGGATGCGCCCGTGGCCGACGAGTGCGCGACGGTCCTGTGGGCGCACGGGATCCAGCCCGATCGGCTGGCCGACGTCGGCGTGGCGGGCCTGCATCGCCTCCTGGCGGACCTGGACCGGGTGTACGAAGCCGACGCGATCGTCGTGGTGGCCGGCATGGAGGGTGCCCTGGCCAGCGTGGTCGGCGGTCTCACCGGGGCACCGGTGGTGGCGGTACCGACCAGCGTCGGCTACGGCGCCTCCCTGGATGGCGTGACCGCACTCCTCGGCATGCTGGCGTCCTGCGCCTCCGGCCTGAGCGTGGTCGGGATCGACAACGGCTTCGGTGCGGCGTGCGCGGTACTCCGCCTGCTGGGACCACCGACGGAGGCATCGACATGACCCGGGTGGCCTGGTTCAACGGCTTCTCGGGGATATCCGGGGACATGGCCCTGGGGGCACTCATCGACGCCGGTGCGGCCGTCGACGAGGTCCGCGACATGTTGTCTCGGCTGCCCGTGGATGGCTGGTCGCTGGACGCCGGGCCGACCCTGCGATGTGGCCTGGCCGGCACGAAGGCGAGGGTGGAGGCGAAGGAGGGCACCGTGCACCGGACCGCCGCCGACATCGGGTCGATGATCGCCGCCGCCGGACTGCCCGAGCGCGTCGCTGCACGGTCCCTGGCCGTGTTCAACGCCCTGGCCGAGGTCGAGGGGCGGCTACACGCCCGACCACCATCGGAGGTGCACTTCCACGAGGTGGGGGCCATCGACAGCATCGTGGACGTGGTCGGGACCTGCGCCGCCCTCGAGGTACTCGGGATCGACGAGGTGCGTTCCGGCAGCGTGGCCACCGGCCAGGGCATGGTCGAGTCCGCCCACGGCCTGATCCCGGTCCCGGCGCCGGCCACCATCGCGCTGCTGGTAGGGGCGCCCACCCATGGCACCGACGTGCCGTTCGAACTCACCACGCCGACCGGTGCGGCCCTCCTGGCGGCACTGGTCGTGGACTGGGGTCCGATGCCCGCCATGGTCATCGAGGCAACCGGGTACGGGGCGGGGGACCGTGACCTGGAGGGGCGCCCGAACCTGCTCCAGGTCGTCGTAGGCACCTCGGTGGAGGCTGGACCCGGAACGCCCGGTTCGGGCCAGGAACTGGTCCAGCTGGAGGTGAACGTCGACGATGCCACCGGCGAGACGCTGGCCCACGCCATTGCCGAGTGCCTGGCAGCGGGAGCCAACGACGCCTGGATCACCCCGATGGTCATGAAGAAGGGCCGGCCCGCCCACACCGTGAGCGCGCTCTGCGATCCGGCGACGGTGGAGGCGGTCGCCGGCGTCCTCACGGCGGAAACCGGCTCCCTGGGCGTGAGGGCCCATTCGGTGGAGCGATGGGCGGTTCCCCGGACCATGCACGTCGTCGAGGTCGACGGGCACCCGGTGGCCGTCAAGGTCTCCGCCGGACGGGCCAAGGCCGAACACGACGATGCCGCCAGGGTGGCGCGTGCCACCGGTAGGCCCCTGCGCGAGGTCGTGGCCCTCGCCGAGGAAGCCTGGCGCAACGGCGCCGGTGAACCGTCCTGACCCCCGGCCGTTGCGGGCCTCCCACCCCGGCGTCCCTACGATGAACCGACCATGACCTCCGGCTCCGACGACCGCCTCTACTTCCGCCAACTGCTCTCCGGCCGCGACTTCGCCACCGATGACCAGCTGGCCCGCCAGATGGTCAACTTCGTCTACCTGATCGGTGACCGGGTGACCGGCGAGGCCGTGATAGTCGATCCCGCCTACGACGTGGCGGGCCTGCTCGGGGTGCTGGAGGCCGATGGCATGCGGTGTACCGGCGTGCTCGCCACCCACTACCACCCGGACCACGTGGGCGGTTCGATGATGGGCTTCGACGTGATCGGTGCCCGTGAGCTGATGGAGCACGTATCGGTGCCGGTACACGCCCAGCGCGAGGAGGTCGAGTTCATCGCCAAGGTGACCGGCCTGGGCGACGACGAGATAGTCGGCCACGAGAGCGGCGACGTCGTGATGGTGGGCGAGGTCGCCATCGACCTCATCCACACCCCCGGCCATACGCCGGGCAGCCAGTGCTTCCTCGTGGATGGTCGGTTGGTGGCGGGAGACACGCTCTTCCTGGAGGGCTGCGGCCGGACCGACCTACCGGGAGGTGACCCGGCTGCCCTGTACCACAGCCTCCACCACCGCCTCTCCAGGGTGCCGGACGAGGCGGTGCTCTATCCGGGCCACCTCTACTCTCCGCAGCCCTCGGCCCCGATGGGCGAGACCCGTCGGGACAACTTCGTGTTCAAGCCGCGTTCCGAGGAACAGTGGCTGGCAATGTTCGGTCGCTGACCGAACCGGTTCCGGCCCCGGCCGGAGAGCGAGCGGAGGATCCCTGATGTTCAGAGCCCTGATGGTCGACAGGCCCGATGACGGTTTCACCTGTGGGATCGTGGAGTTGTCAGACGACGACCTGCCCGAGGGCGACGTGCTCGTCGACGTCGAGTACTCGACGGTGAACTTCAAGGACGGCCTTGCCGTCACCGACTCGTCACCCATAGTCCGGAATTTCCCGATGGTCCCGGGAATCGACCTGGCCGGCACGGTGGCGGCGTCGAACTCTCCCGAGGTGGCGGTTGGCGACCGTGTGGTCGTGAACGGTTGGGGCCTTGGCGAGGAGGCCTGGGGAGGGTTCTCCCAGCGGGCCCGGGTGGATGCCGGGTGGACCGTGCCGATCCCCGCTGGTATCACCTCGCTGGAGGCCATGGCCATCGGTACGGCTGGCTACACGGCGATGCTCTGCGTGCTGGCGCTGGAGGACCACGACGTCACGCCCGAATCCGGTCCGGTGCTGGTGACCGGTGCCGCTGGCGGCGTCGGAAGCGTGGCGGTGGCGTTGCTGGCCGCAAGGGGATACGAGGTACACGCCTCTACCGGGCGTCCCGCCGAGGCCGGGTACCTGAAGAGCCTCGGGGCATCCGTGATCGTGGAGCGGGGGGAGCTCTCCGAGGGCGGCGGCCGCGCCCTGGCCCGTGCCCGGTGGGCGGGCGCCGTGGATGCGGTGGGAAGCCACACGCTGGCCAACGTGCTGGCCCAGATCCAGCCGGAGGGCTGCGTGGCCGCATGCGGTCTCGCCCAGGGCATGGACCTGGTGACGACGGTGGCGCCGTTCATCCTGCGGGGCGTGACCCTGCGCGGCATCCACTCTGTGCACGTGCCGCGTCCCCGTCGGCTGGAAGCCTGGCGGCGCCTCGACGAGGACCTGGACCGGGACCTGCTGGCGTCGATGACACGCGTGGTCGGCCTGGACGAGGTGCCGGCTGTGTCCGGGGAGATCCTGGGCGGCGGGATCCGCGGTCGTGTCGTGGTCGACGTCAACGCATAGGAACGGATCGGTCATGAAGCTCGGACTGGGTCTGGACGTCTGGTCCGAGCCCCGTGTGGAACTGCCGCTGCGACGGATCCTGCTGGCGGAGCGCCTGGGCTTCGACTCGGTCTGGACGGCTGAGATCTACGGTGCCGATGCCGTCACCCCCCTGGCCTTCCTGGCAGCCCACACCCGGTACCTCCGGCTGGGGAGCGCGGTCGCCCAGGTTCCGGCCCGTCCCCCGACGACGACGGCAATGCAGTTCGGGACGTTGGAGGCGCTGGCCCCCGGACGGGTGGTGTGTGGGCTCGGCCTGTCCGGGCCGCGGGTTGCGGAGGGCTGGTACGGGCAGCCGTGGGGGCATCCCAACCAGCGGCTCCGGGACTACGTGGCGATCGTCCGGCAGGTGTTCCGACGGGAGGGTCCGGTCGCCCACGACGGATCAGAGCTGGCGCTTCCCTACACCGGGCCGGGATCGGTCGGGGCCGGCCGACCGCTGAAGCCGATCCTCCACATGAACCCCGACCTGCCCATATTCCTGGCCACCGGTGGGCCGGCCAACGTGCGCCTGACAGCCGAGGTGGCCGATGGTTGGCTGCCGCTGGGATACACCCCGGGGAGTGCCCACCTCTACGCCGCCGACCTGGCCCTCGGGCTGCACCGGGGTGGTCGTACGATGGCGGACCTGGAGGTGCAGGTCGGGGCGACGGTCAGGCTCACCGACGACGTGGCAGCGGTGTTCGACGCGGCCCGCCCGGGGGTGGCGATGAGGGTCGGTGGCTACGGTCCGTCCTCGCACAACTTCCATCGCGACGCCATGTCCCGCCGGGGATTCGGCGAGGCGGCCGATCGGATAACCGAACTGTTCGCCGCAGGTCGCCGGGACGAGGCCGCTGCCGCGGTGCCGGACGACTACCTGGATGACGGGGCCCTGGTCGGATCCCGGCAACGCATCTCCGAGAGGTTCCAGCAGTGGCGGTCGACCCTGGCGACCGGTCTCACGGTGCGACCGACCTCGATCGAGGAGATGGAGCTGCTGGCCGAACTGGCCGGCTGCGAACCACGACCTGATGTGGAGGTTCCGTCGGGTCCGGTGTTCTGATCCACGACGGGACCGTGGGTGGGCCGGGGCCGGTAGCAACCGCGGGCACCTCGAACCGTGGTGCGCGAGGAGGGACTTGAACCCTCACATCCTTTCGGACACAGGAACCTGAATCCTGCGCGTCTGCCAATTCCGCCACTCGCGCGTGCAGCGTCGGAAAGGCTAACGGAAGCAGGTGGAATGAGGCGCGGTCCGCATGGGCCCGCCCGGACCGCCTACGGAGTGACCGGTAGTATCGACGCACCGTGGGTGCCGTGCTTCTCGTCGACCTTCCATGCTCCGACTGCGGGTGGGCATTGGCGCCACCGCTGGGACCGTGATCGCCTCCAGACGCATCGAGCGCGGTGGTTACGTGCGGTTGGAGGCTGGAACCGCCAGCCACACGGGCCGGATCAGGACCTCCAACCAGGATTCGGTCGGCCTGGTGGATGGCCTGTACGTGGTGGCGGACGGAATGGGGGGCCACCGCGGAGGCGAGGTGGCTTCGGCTGAGGCGGTGGCCGCCATGCTGGCCGTGTTCGACCGACGTGACCGGGCCGGCCTCGTGGCTGCCGTCCGGTCGGCCAACCGCACCATCCTCGAGAAGACCGTCACGAGGCCGGACCTCTCCGGCATGGGAACGACGCTGTGCGCCCTCGCCGTCGTGAGCTCCGCTTCGGGCGACGAGGTACTCGCCGTCGCCAACATCGGAGACAGTCGGGTGTACCGCTTCGCGGCCGGTGAGCTGGTCCAGGTGAGTGACGACCACAGCCTCGTGGCGGACCTGATGCGGGCCGGGGAACTCTCCGCTGAGGAGGCGGCCCAACATCCGCAGCGCAACATCCTCACCCGTGCGTTGGGCATCGAAGCCGATCCGGTGATCGACAGCTGGGAACTCGAGCCGGTTCTCGGCGACCGGTACCTGTTGTGCAGCGACGGACTGTTCAACGAACTGGACGACGGGAGGTTGGCCGAGGTGCTGGCCGCCGGAACCGTCCAGGAGTCGGCGGACCTGCTGGTCGACGAGGCCGTGGAGAACGGTGGCCATGACAACGTCACGGTCCTGGTCATCGAGGTCGTGGCCGGACCGGAGGCCCGCGAGGGCCGTCGATCGGCGGTTCCGGCCGCCCGATCGGAGCGTTCGACCCACGTCCGGGGAGCTGCCGAGAAGGGTCGCATCGCGTTCGGCACGGCACTGGCAATGGCCGCCTGCGTGGTGGCGACCGCCGTCCTGGTGCTCGGCCTGTACGCCCGCCAGGGGTGGTTCATCGGATCCGATGACGGTGACGTGGCTGTCTTCCGCGGTAGGCCGTCCGGCCTCCTGTGGTTCGATCCGACCTTCGTGGAGGGTGGAGACCTGCGGCTGGCCGGCCTGGATGGACCGATCCGCATCGCCGTGGCCGAGACGATCGTCGTCGGCTCCCTGGGCGAAGCCAGGCGCCTGATCGAGGGCTTCCGGGCCGGGATGGAAGGTGTTCCCTCCGAGGAGGCCTGACCGACAGTCCGGAGAATCCGGCTGACGGTAGAATCCAGCGTCGTGCCAGCGCCCGGACCCACTGTCTTCAACGACCGTTACGAACTGCACCGTCAGATCGCGCGCGGCGGCATGGCCGACGTGTACCTGGCACGGGACCTGCTGCTGGATCGCCCGGTCGCCGTGAAGGTCCTGTTCGACGAATTCTCCGGCGACACCAGCTTCGTGGAGCGCTTCCGGCGCGAGGCGCAGGCGGCGGCGAACCTGAACCATCCCAACATCGTGAGCGTCTACGACTGGGGCGAGGAACAGGGCACCTACTTCATCGTCATGGAGTACGTGGAGGGTCGAAGCCTCGCCGAGATGCTGCGTTCCGAGGGGAGCATCCACCCGGACCGGGCCGCCGACATCGCCGCCGACATCGCAGCGGCACTGGCCTCCGCCCATCGCAGTGGCCTCGTGCACAGGGACGTGAAGCCCGGCAACGTGCTGGTGACCCCCAACGGACAGGTGAAGGTGGCCGACTTCGGCATAGCCACGGCGCTGGTGGGAACCAGGAACGACCTCACCCAGTCGGGTTCCGTCATGGGTACCGCCACCTACTTCTCGCCTGAGCAGGCCCAGGGACGTCCGGTGGATCCCCGCAGCGACCTGTACTCGTTGGGCATCGTGCTCTACGAGATGCTCCTCGGTCGGCCTCCGTTCACAGGCGAGACGCCGGTGGCCATTGCCTACCGCCACGTTCAGGACAGCCCCATGTCGTTGAGGACGGCAGGCGCTGCGGTGGCGGAGTCGTTGGAGGCCATCACCCTCAAGCTGCTGGCGAAGAACCCGGTGAACCGGTATCCCACCGCCGAGGATCTGAGGGGCGACCTGCGGCGCTATCGGGAGGGGGCGCACGACCTCCGGGTGGGTGCTCCTGCTCCCATCCCGCAGGCCAGTCCGGCGGCGGCGATGCCCGCGCCGGTACGGGACTTCGGCAGCGCTACCCGTCACCGGCGCGATGACGGACTGCGTCGGACTGCGTTGTTCACGGTCGTGCTGGCGGGGCTACTCGTCGCCTTCGGTTACCTGGTGCTGGAGTTCTTCGACACCCTGGGAGTCAGCGGCGACGATCCCGCTCCGGTCGGTATCACGCTCGTCGAGGTGCCCACCCTCATCGGGCGACCGTTGGACCAGGCCCGCGACACGCTCCGGGAGGCCCACCTCAGCGTGCAGATGGACTACGAGGTGAACTCCCACTACCCGGAGAACACGGTCTTCCGCCAGGAACCGGAGGCTGGCACGAAGATCCAGCCGGCGGAGACGGTCCGGCTGTGGGTCAGCCGTGGAACTGGTCCGATGGTGCTCCTCGACGTGCTGGGCGACCTCGCCAGCGATGCGGTCCGAGACCTGGAGGCAATGGGACTGAAGGTGGAGACCGTCGGACAGGAGCACCCCGTCGTTCCGGACGGGGAGGTCATCGACCAGTCCCCGGACCCGGGCTTCGAGATCACGCCGGGAGCGAGGGTGATCCTGTTCGTGTCGACCGGACCGGCGGTCGAGGAGGTTCCGGACCTCAGCAACCGTCCCGTGCTGGACGCCATGAACATCGTCTCCAGGCTGGGTTGGCAGGCCAGCACCACCGAGGAGCGCAGCCGGACGGTGCCGATCGGCCAGGTCGTGCGGACCGAGCCGCCCGCCCACAGCGAGCTGGCCCCCGGAGGCACCATCCAGATCGTGGTCTCGTCCGGGCTGCCGCTGGTCATGGTTCCGCCGGTGGAGTCCATGATGGAAGCCACCGCCGTGCTGGCCCTGGAATCGGTGGACCTGGAGGTGAACGTCCGCTACGAACCGCTTCCGGCGTTCAGCCCCAACGACGGGCGGGTCATCAGCCAGAGCCCGCTCCCGGATGCCGAGGTGGACTTCGGCACCACGGTGACCATCGTCATCGGGCAGGCCGAGGGCGGATCCGGCAATGACAACCCGACCGGAGACGCTCCAGGCTCTACGGGCTGAGTGGAACCGGGCCGGTTCAGCCCACGCGTGCCAGGAAGTTGGCCAGCAGGTCGTGGCCGCCGGTAGTCAGGATCGATTCCGGGTGGAACTGCACGCCCTCCACGTCGAGCTCCCGGTGGCGTAGTCCCATGACCAGCCCGTCCTCGCTGGTGGCCGTTATCTCCAGCTCGTCGGGCACGGACTGGCGGTCCACGATCAACGAGTGGTAGCGGGTGGCCTCCAGGGGGTTGGGAAGGCCGGCGAACACCCCGGCACCCTCGTGGTGGATCCATGAGGTCTTGCCGTGCATGACCTCCGGTGCCCGCACGACGTCGCCTCCCCAGGTGCTTCCTATGGCCTGGTGGCCCAGGCACACGCCGAGCACCGGTATGCGGCCGGCCGCCCACCGGATGGCAGCGGTCGAGATGCCGGCACCCTCTGGGCGCCCCGGGCCCGGGCTGATGAGCAGCGCATCGGGTTCGAGGGCGGCGATGGCGGCCAGGTCCACGGCGTCGTGGCGATGCACCATCGGCTCCGCACCCAACTCCCCCAGGTACTGGACGAGGTTGTAGACGAACGAGTCGTAGTTGTCTATGACGAGTACCCGGGCGCCCACGCGCAGCACGCTAGCCACCGGCACGAGCCGCGCCGCCGGGGAAAAGGTTCCGACCGCCCGGGTGGGTCGTCGGTTGCCCTATCCTCCGTGGCATGTCGAGTAGCGAGAACGTCGAACCGCAGGACGCGCCGTCGCGGTCCGGTCCGGCCAAGCGCAAGGTCCAGGGTGGTCGGGTCACCCCGAAGGGCACCCGGGCAGGAGCGCGTCCGGACACGTCGATGTCGGCGGGCCACGAGCCTTCTCCGATCTGGCTGGCGGTGCTCATGTTCGGCCTTCTGGGCCTGGGCGTCCTGATCATCTTCTTCAACTACGTGGGTTGGATGCCGGGCGGAACGAGCAACGGCATCCTCCTGCTCGGCCTGGGGTCGATCCTGGGCGGGATCATCACCGCCACGCAGTACCACTGAACCCGGGCCCGTCCTTCGGGCCATTGGGGAGAATCACACGGATGTGATTCACCCACAGGGTTGTCCACAGGCTGTGGATGACGCCCGTCGTGCGGTTACAGGTCCTCGGTCTGCTGGAGTTCCATGTCGTCCATGCAGTGACGGGGTGGATCGGGTGCCTCGTCGGGGGCAACCGTCATGCGGACCTCGGTGCCACAGAGGCTGCAGCGGTACTGCAGCTTCACCTTGCGGAGCTCGCCGGCCGGCGGCGGCTCGGGTATCGGCGTGGCCAGCATCCTGAGCACCGCCAGACCGATGCGGAACATGAACAGGGCCACCGCCACGGCGAAGGCGATCTTGAGGACCATCACCCGGCCAGCCTACGGGCGGGTGATGGATCGGACCGGCGGACCAGAACCGCTGAGGGGACCGCCGGTAGGGTCCGGCCCGCATGCCGTCCGAACGCCGGGCGGGTGGACCGGGAGGAACCCACATGGAGCCGACGACTGCGACCGACCTGGCCCTGCTGGTACTGAGGTGTGTCATCGGGTTGACGATGGCCGCCCACGGTTGGAACAAGTTCACCGGCGGCGGGAAGATCCCAGGTACCGGTCGATGGTTCGACAGCATCGGCATGCGTCCGGGTCGCCTGAACGCATACCTGGCAGCTTCCAGCGAGGTGGGGGCGGGCCTGCTGCTGGCCGTCGGGCTGCTCTCGTCGTTCGCAGCAGCGGGGATCATCGGCGTCATGACGGTCGCATGGTGGACCACGCACCGCTCCAACGGCTTCATGATCCTGAAGGAGGGCTGGGAGTACGTCTTCGTGCTGGCCGCCATGTCCCTGGTGGCGGCGATCCTTGGCCCCGGTTCCTGGTCTGTGGATGAGGCCCTGGGCATCGCCGGTGACCTGGACGGCATGACCGGGCTGTGGATCGCGCTGCTGGTGGGCGTGGGCGGCGGTGTCGCCCAGATGCTCACCTTCTACCGGCCGTCCAGCGTGGCGGGCGGCGACTGATCGAACCGGCGGATCGTGCCAGATCACCTCAGGAGCCCGCTAGACGAAGACCTGGACCTCCGGGCATTGGAGGAATGGCTGGTCGACCGCCTCTCTGACGACGGGGTCGAGGCCGTGCGATTGGCGGCACCGGTCCGACCCGAGGGCGGCTACTCGGGAGAGACGCTGATCCTGCCTGCCGTCGTCGAGAAGGATGGCCGGGAGGTGGAGGACCGCTTCGTCGTGAGGCGTGAGCCTCCGGAGGCGGCCATCTACCCGGCGCAGTCGCCGACCACCACCGTCGAGGTGGAGCTGCAGTGGCGGGTGCTGCGGGGACTGGAGGACCACTCCGAGGTGCCCGTGGCCCCGTCCGTCGGCTTCGAGCCGGACGGGAAGGTCCTGGGCGGACCGTTCTTCGTGACCGGCTTCGTAGCCGGCGACATACCGAGGGAGGACCCGGCGTACGTGGTCGAGGGCTTCTATGCGGAGGCCACGCCGCAGCGCAGGCGGGCCATGAACGAGGCGGCGGTGCAGACCATCGCCACGGTGAACCGGGTGGACTGGATGGCCGCCGGCCTCGGCCACCTGGTGCCGGAGGGGTGTGAGCCCACGAACCTCCGCCAACTTGACCTCTGGGAGGAGTTCGCCTCGGGCGAGTTGCGTGGGCGCCCGCATCCGATCCTGGCCGAGGGCTGGCGGAGGCTCAGGGCCGAGGTTCCCCCCGACGCTGCAGCGGCCCTCTGCTGGGGTGACTGCAGGCTGGGGAACATCTTCTGGGATGGAGCCACGCCGGTCTGCACGACCGATTTCGAGGGGGCGACCATCGCCCCGGCGGAGTTCGACCTGGGATGGTTCCTGAGCTTCGACCGGTGGATACACGAGGCCTGCGGGAACCCCCGTCTGGACGGCGAGCCCACCCGGGAGGAGCTGGTCGGGGTGTACGAGCAGGCGCTGGGGCGCCGGGCGGTGGGTGTTCGCTGGCACGAGGCCTTCGGCGCGGCCCGTTACTGCACCCTCGTCCTGCGGATCATGAACCGCCTGGAGGAACGCGGCCTCCTGCCACCCGGGAGCGACCTCTACCTGGGGGGTGGGGTCACCGATGCCCTGCGGATGCAGTTGGAGGAACGCTGAAATGGCAACCCACCTACGGTGACGGCATGAAGGTCATCCTGAGCGACGACCACCGGGCAGGGCGAGGCATATCTCCCGGAGCCGGTCGAGCAGGTGCCCGTCCAACGGATCCAGGGGTGGATAGTCCATGGTGGAGCTGATGGGAATCGAACCCACGACCCCCTGCTTGCAAAGCAGGTGCTCTAGCCAACTGAGCTACAGCCCCGTGTGGTCCCGTCGGGACACGGCCCAGCGTACGAGGAGGGTGACGGTGGCCGTTGGCGAATCGGCTCCTGCCGGCGGATGCAGTCCTCCGCGGGCGGTCAGGGGCTGACGACCTGGAGCGGGGTGTGGCGGGCGAGGACGTCGAAGTCGCTGTCGGCGTGCAGGATGGGGGTACGGGCCTCGATGGCGGCGGCGGCGATGAGGCAGTCGACGAGCCGGCGCACGGTCTCCCCCTGTCGACGACAGGTCCGATAGAGCGAGGCAGCGGTCTCGTAGTCGGCTGGTGTCGTGGTGACCACGCCAGCCCGGGCGAGGAGCCTGCGGAGGTCGTTCAGGTGCTGGTCGTCCCGGGCGCCGGCCAGCACCTCCATGCGTACCGGGTCACAGATGGCGATGTCCCCGCCGAGCAGGTCGTGAACCGCCTGGCAGGTAGCCGATCCGGTGCCCCGGAGGAACTCCACCCATGCAGAGGTGTCGATCAGGATCACAGGGCGCGGCTTGCCCGGAGCCCATCCAGGTCGCCGTCCCATCCGGAGCCGCGCAGGCCCCTCGCCCGGTCCAGGTCGAGGGGTTCGGCGGCGAGGGTGTTCAGCGCCAGGTTCACTGCCTCCCGCTTGGTTCTCAGCCGGTAGCGGGCCATCACGATGGCGCAGGCGTCGTCGTCGATGTCTATATTGGTGCGACTCATACACCAAGGATACACAACAGGATGTCAACTCCCTGTCGAGGCCCGGCAACCTGCCTACTGCCCGCGCTCTGGCGACAGGACCTGCGCTGTGGTGGTGGATCGGTCCCGGTGGTGGGAATGGGGCACTATGGAGGGATGTCGACCACCGGACAGGACGCCCCCGAGAGCAGAGCTGCGTGATCAAGTACCTGGGGTCGAAGCGCCGCCTCGTTCCGGTGCTGGGCGGGCTCTTCGAGGCATCGGGCGCCCTCACTGCGCTGGACCTCTTCACCGGCACGACCAGGGTGGCCCAGGAGTTCAAGCGCCTCGGCGGCATCGTGACGGCGGTCGACACCGCCCGCTACGCAGAGGTGTTCGCCCGGTGCTACGTGGCCATCGACGCCGAGGAGGTGGATCGCAGCGAGGTGGCCGGGGCCCTGCAGCACCTGGCCGACCTCCCGGGTGAGGCCGGTTACTTCACCGACACCTTCTGCGAGAGTTCCCGCTTCTTCCAGCCCTTCAACGGTGCCCGGATCGACGCCATACGAACCGCGCTGGACGCCGATTTCGCAGGCTCACCGATGTTCCCGATCCTGCTCACCAGCCTCATCGAGGCCGCCGATCGGGTGGACTCCACCACCGGCCAGCAGATGGCCTACCTGAAGGCGTGGGCTCCACGGTCCTCCAAGGACCTGGAACTCCGGATGCCGGAACTCCTGGCGGGGACGGGTACGGCCGTGCGAGGCGACGCCGTGACCCTGGCCGGCGAGCTGGGGCCGTTTGACATCGCATACCTGGATCCGCCCTACAACCAGCACCGGTACCTCACCAACTACCACGTCTGGGAGACCCTGGTTGCCTGGGACGCGCCTGAGCACTACGGGGTGGCCTGCAAGCGCATCGACTGCCGCGACGAGGCCACCAAGAGCGTGTTCAACCGGAAGCGCGAGATGCCCGGTGCCCTGGCGGCCACGGTGGCCGGCCTGGAGGCTGACGTCGTAGTGCTTTCGCACAACGACGAGTCGTGGATCGAGCTGGACGAGCTGGTGGAGATCTGCCGTCCGCGTGGCGAGGTGGTGGTTCTGTCGTTCGACTCGAAGCGCTACGTCGGAGCACAGATCGGTGTCCACTCACCGGCCGGCGTCCGCGTCGGGGAGGTTTCCCACCTGCGGAACGTGGAGTACCTGCTGGTGGCCGGCGATCCGGCCCGGGTCCGGCGCATGGTGGAGCCGTTCGTCGGTAGCCCCGCGCTGAACGGGACCTGATCCGGCCGAAGATCTCGTGCCCGGATCAGGAGGTCGGTCGTCGCCGGCGGGTTCCGCCGGGTCAGGCTGCCATGGGTCGGCCGAAGGGCAGGTCGGCCAGCCAGCCGGCCAGGAAGGCCTCGGCTCGTTCGCAGGCACCCAGAATCGGGCCGTCCGCGTGGCCAGCGACGTCCCCGATGATGGACGACACCGTGTCGCGGACCGCGTCCACCCCACCCACCAACGGTCCGACCGTGGTCACGAAGTCGGGGAGGGCCAGCACGCCGTTTCGCCGGCAGTGGGCCACCGCCCTCGTGGTGATCGGGAGCGGTCCGGTGGGAACCACGACGCGGGCCTGCAGGCGGTCTGCAGCCACGTGGTCGATGACGCCGACCTTGGAGCCGACGAACAACAGGTCTGCAGTGGCGGTGAGCGGGTCCTCGGCTTCGACGACTGACAGGCCATGGCTGGCTAGTTCCTCGACCAGGGCTGGTCCGGCCGATCCGTCGAGCACGGCGGTCCCTGCATCCGGGCAGGCGGCTAGGCCGGCGGCGACGGCCCCGGCGGCGAGCAGGACCGAGTCGGACTGGGCCTCGAGGCCGCCCAGCTCACCGGCGGCAACGCCCTTTCCGACGGTGAGCCGGTAGCCGGCATCCCACCCGGCTACCTCGGCGGCGAACGCGGCGATGGCGGCGTCGCGTCCGTCGGGGGTGGAGTTGACACCCGCCGAGATGCCGGTCTCACGACGTTCCAGTGAGGCCAGGGCGTACGTGACCGACCGGGCGAGGTCCTTGGCGCCACCCTGGAGGATCTTCGGCGCCAGGCGCACCACCCCGTGGCCGGGAACGTCGCCGAGGTCGATGGCCACGAATGCGTCGGTGGTGGTGGTCTTGCGGATGAACACGGCTGCAGTCTCCCGGATGGCCGAGGGTCAGGACCCGTCGGGGTCCGGTTCAAGGGATGCCACGACCTGCTCGATCCGGAGGCGGGCGTCGTCCAGACGGGACCTGCAGTGGCCGATGAGCACTGCTGCCCGCTGCACCCGGTCGACCAGTTGGTCGACGTCGGTTGCCTCGGACTCCAGCGACGCCAGGATCTCCTGCAGCTCGTCGAGTGAGTCGGCGTAGCCGGGCAGCACGCCGGCTTCCTGGTGCTCGCTATTCACGTCGCCTCCTCGTGGCCCGCCGGTTCCGTCCCGTCGACGGTGCTGGTGACCGTACCCCCGGCCACGTGGGTGACCAGCGTGTCGCCGGTGGCGGTGTCGGTCACGGACCTGACGAGGGTTCCGTCAGCGAGGCGTGTGATCGACCAGCCCCGGGCGAGGATCCTGGCCGGGTCCAGGGCCCTGAGGTTGTCGGTGATCCCGGCCAGTCGTTCGACCTGTCGTTCCAGTGTGGCCGTCGGCGAGCGACGCAGGCGCCCGACCAGGTCGTCGAGACGATCGGTCCGGCGGTCCAGCACGGCGGTGGCCGACGTGGCGGTCCTGTGCGCCAGGTCATCGAGCAGGTCGGCTGCCCGGGCGGTGCTGGCGCCGGCCCGCTGTGCAATGGACTCCTGCAGGTCGGCGAAAGCATCGGCGAAGGCGGTCACCTGTCCGACGATGGCGGCCGCACATGCGGTCGGGGTCTTGAAGGCGGAATGGGCCACCTCGTCGGCCACCGCGCGGTCCACCTCGTGTCCGATACCGGTCACCACGGCCACGTCCAGGGTGGCGATGGTCCGCGCCAGGACCTCGGCGTCGAAGGCCGCCAGGTCGGTGGCCGAACCGCCGCCCCGGACCAGGGCGATCACGTCCGGCCGGTGGGTGGCGACCATGTGCAGGGCCTCGGCCAGGTCGATCGCCGATCCCTCCCCCTGGACCCTGGCGTCGCGTTCCAGGATCGTGAACGGGAACCCGCTGCAGGAGAGTTCCTCGTTGAAGTCGGCGTGGGCGGCGGATCCGACGCTGGTCACGAGACCGACGCGCAGCGGAGGCACCGGAATCGGGTTGGCCCGGTTGGCCCTCAGCAGGCCCTCGTCGGCCAGGGCGTGGAGCAGGCGCTCGCGTTCTACAGCGAGGCGGCCGAGGGTGAACCCGGGGTCGATCCCCTGCATGATGAGCTGCAGGCGACCACTGGGTGGGTAGAAGTCGATCCGGGCCCGGATGCGGACCTGCATGTCGTTGGACAGGGCCAGCCCGCCCGCTTCTGAAAGCGTGCGGTCCACCCGCCCCCTGGCCTGCTTGAACAGCGCCACGCTGAGCTTGGCGGCGACGGCCCGTCCCGGCTCGTCCGACGGCTCGACCAGGTCGAAGTAGGCGTGGCCCGACCGGGCGTCGTGGAAGCCGGACACCTGGCCCTCGACCCACAGGTCGCCGGGGAAGAGGGCCGACAGTCCCTCCTTCAGGAGTTCCCCGAGTCGTCCCACGGTCAGGACCACCGGGTCCTCGGACGGCACTTCGGCTTCCGGGGTCACGACGGCGACCCTACCCACCGCCCGTGACGGGCCCCTGTGGGCCCGGCGGCCTGCATGTTGTCACCGAATCGTCATCGGCCGAGTTGCGATGCGGCCGGAAGCGGTAACTACGTTCCAGCGGTCGGCAGCAACTTGTTTGGCTACAGATGATTCATGGATTGATGATCACGCTGGGACGGTCTAGGTTCCGACGGCCGGTCGGCGGGTACAGGGGGGGGCTGGAACATGACACTGGTGGTTGAGGAACGTTCCTCCACGGATGCGCCGACCCCGACGGTCACCGTTGCCAGCCTCGCCCGCGGCTGGGGAACCAGCGACCCGGGCCGCATCGCCATGCGGGAGAAGGACTTCGGCATCTGGCAGGAGTACTCCTGGGCACGCACCTGGGAGCTGATCCTGGATGCCGCGCATGGCCTGCTGGCACTGGGCATAGAGGTCGGCGACCGTGTCTCCATCCAGGCCGAGGACCGGCCCGAGTGGGTCATCCTGGACCTCGCCACGGTTGCGGTACGCGGCATCACGGTCGGCTTCTACCCGACCAATCCCGCAGCCGAGGTCGAGTACCTCCTGACCGACTGCGGGGCCACCGTCCACCTTGCCGAGGACCAGGAACAGGTCGACCGTGTCCTGGAGATCGACCCGGCCATGGTCCCGAACCTCTCCAGGATCATCTACTGCGAGCCCCGTGGCGTGCGGACCTACTCCGACGACCGGCTCATGGACTGGCACGACTTCCTGACTGTCGGTCGACAGCACCGGGCCGAGAACCCCGACGTAGTGGTGGGCCACATGGCCGAGGCCCGACCCGACGACGTGATGACGCTGGTCTACACGTCGGGGACCACCGGTCCGCCCAAGGGTGCCATGCTTACGAACGCCAACACGGCGTTCTGCATCACGCGGATTATTGGTGACGACGGGCTGAGGGGGAATCAGGTACCCACGGCTGACGACCTGGTGGTCACCTACCTGCCGTTGTGCCACGTAGCGGAGCGCATCTTCTCCACATGGCACATGGTCTCCTGCGGGCTCTGCCTCAACTTCGCCGAGTCGATCGAGACGGTCACGGCAAACCTCCGCGAGGTCCAGCCCACGCTCTTCTTCGCCGTACCGCGTATCTGGGAGAAGCTCCACGCCAGTGTGATGATCAAGGGCACCGACGCCTCACCGTTCAAGCGGCTGTGGCTAAGGTTCGGGCTGAAGCTTGCCTCGGTGATCGGCCGCGAGAAGGTGGCCAACGGCGGCCTGCATACCACGAAGAGCCGCCTGTTGAACCTGGTCGGCTATCCGCTGGTGTTCCGGGCCCTCCAGGAGCGCATCGGCCTTCGTCGTTGCTGGCATGCCGGATCGGGTGCTGCGCCCATAGCCCCCGAGGTGCTGGAGTTCTTCACAGGCATCGGCGTACCGGTCTACGAGTTGTACGGCATGACCGAGAACGCTGCCGTGGCCACCGGGAACTTTCCGGGCCGCATGGTCCTCGGTACCGTCGGCGAGCCGTACCCGGACATCGGCTTCCGTCTGGATGAGGAGACCGGCGAGATCCAGACGAAGCACCCGGGCGTCTTCGCCGGCTACTGGAACCGGCCTGAGCAGACGGCCGCGACGTTCACCGAGGACGGCTGGTTGATGACCGGCGACGTGGGCGAGTGGGTGGGCGGCAGCCACGTCCGGATCATCGACCGCATCAAGGACATCATCATCACGGCGGGTGGAAAGAACATCTCGCCGTCGGAGATCGAGAACAGCCTCAAGACGTCGCCGTACGTCAAGGAGGCCATGGTCATAGGCGACCGCCGGAAGTTCCTCTCGGCGCTCATTGGGATAGAGCTGGACACCGTGGGCGACTGGGCCCTGCGCAGGAACATTCCCTACACCACCTACCGGGACCTCTCCGAGAAGCCCGAGGTCCTGGAACTCATCCAGGGGGTGGTGAACGAGACCAACGAGAAGTTCGCCAGGGTGGAGTCGATCCGGGAGTTCAGGATGATCCCCAAGGAACTCGACCACGAGGATGGCGAGCTGACCGCCACACAGAAGATCAAGCGCTCGGCCATGGAGGACGCCTTCGGCGGCCTCATCGAGGAAATGTACGCATGATCGGCGTGCTGGCCCAGGCGTCCACCACGGACTTCGACATCTTCGTCCAGACCTTCTTCAAGGCCACGGCCCTGGGCTCTCTATACGCCCTCCTGGCCCTCGGATTCGTCCTCGTCTACAAGTCCACCCAGACGCTCAACTTCGCCCAGGGTGCCATGGCCCTGGTCGGCGCCTGGTTCCTCTCCCTCATCTTCATCGACTGGGAGGTGCCGGCACGCTGGTTGCCAGGGCCGACCTGGCTGCACTGGTTCCTCGCCCTCCTCCTGGCCGCCGCCATGTCAGCCCTGATGGGCATGGCAGTCGAGAAGTACACGATCCGGCCGATGATCGGCCAGCCCCTCTTCTCGATGGCCATGATCACCCTGGCCCTCGAGGTGATCCTGCGGACAATCTCGTTCGATGCGGTGAACCTCACCACCCGCAGCCTCGGCGTGCCGTGGGGCACGCGGATCTTCATGCTCGGCGGCGCCCGGGTGGCCTGGTCCTACATCGCTGCCACCGTCATGGCCCTGCTGGCCTTTCTTGGCATCTGGCGGTTCTTCAAGACCCGGATGGGCATCGCCATGCGGGCCACCTCGTTCGACCAGGAAGCGGCCATGGCACAGGGGATCAATGTCTCCCGGGTCTTCTCCATCGCCTGGGCGTCCGGTGCCGCCATTGCCGCATTCGCCGGAATCTTCGCCTCGATGTCGCCATGGCCCTCAGGTGGCACTGCAAATCGGGACGGCGCCTTCTTCGTGTTCCGAGCTCTTCCGGCAGTCGTGCTGGGCGGCCTCGACTCCGTCGTGGGTGCCCTGGCGGGTGGCATGATCATCGGCTTCTCGGAGATCTACGCCGGCCAGTACCTGTCGGGATACACGAGCGTGCTAGGCGTCGGCTACCAGCAGGTCATCCCCTACCTCGTGATGCTCGTCGGCCTGCTCGTCAGGCCCTACGGGCTCTACGGCACCCCAGAGGTCCGCCGGGTATGACCTCCACCCCACCGCAGATGGCTGATCGGAGCACCCGGTGAGGGGCCGGCCGGGCCTCTACACCTCGTACGAGGCCGAGGCGGCCCTGCTGCCGACGCGTACCAAGCAGGTGATGCTGGCATTGCTGCTAGTCGTCCTGGTGCTAATGCCGTTCTCCATGCCAGTAATCGACCAGATTCCCTTCGTCAGGTTCCTGGGAGACGCCCCGTGGCTGCGGGTCGTCAACCGTGCCCTCATCTTCTCAATAGCGGCCCTGGGCCTTAACCTCCTGGCAGGTGTGGCCGGGCAGGTGTCGCTGGGTCACGCCTTCTTCATGGGCGTCGGCGCCTACACGGCCGTACTCATGGGTGGCATCTCGACTCCGTACCTGTGGGGTTGGGGCCTTCCAATGTGGTTGTGGCTGCCAGCCTCGGGTGTGGTAGCCGCCGGCGTGGGTGTTCTGGTGGCTCCGGCAGCCGTCCGGGTCCGTGGCCTCTATCTGGCCATTGCCACCATCGGACTGGTCTTCATCGGCCTGCACCTGTCGCGAGTGTTCGAGGAGATCGCCGGTCCCGGCGCACTGGGACGCAAGTGGCCGAAGTTGCAGCTGCGCATCTGGAAGGAGGAGGAGCCGTTCCTCGACTTCGCCGGCAACGGCCACTGGCTGTGGTTCGACGTGAACCGCAACCAGAAGACCTACTTTTTCCTCCTCACGCTGCTGGTGCTGTTCGCCCTGGTCGCCGCCAACCTGAGTCGTAGCCGGACCGGCCGCTCCTGGGCTGCGATCCGGGATAGGGACGTGGCGGCCGAGATCATGGGCGTGGCCGAGTTTCGTGCCAAGACCACGGCGTTCGCCATCTCGTCGTTCTACGCAGGCGTGGCCGGGGCGCTGCTCGCGTCGATGGTCGGCCAGATGAATCCCGAGGCCTGGGACCTTTTGCTCTCGGTGGAGTTCGTGGCCATTCTCCTGATCGGTGGGATGGGCCGCGTCTCAGGCGCGCTGATGGGCACCTTCTTCGTGGTGCTGTTGCCACGGTTCGTCGAGGAGTTCATCAAGTGGACGGCGAACCAGGCCGAAGGAGACGGCCTGTTCAGCGGACTCTGGAACCTCATGATCAGCCTGAAGTCGGGCGACTTCGGCTTCATCTCGGTGAGCCAGCAGGCGTTGGGCTTCCCATTGCCTGCGAGCGCACTCGATGAGATCATCTACGGCGCCCTGATTATCGTGTTTCTGCTGTTCGAGCCCCTGGGCTTGTTCGGCATATGGGTGAAGGTTCGCAACTACTGGAAGGGATGGCCGTTCAGCTACTGAGCTGCCGTCCCACCATCACAGATCTTGGGACCTAGAGGACCCGGGAACCGACAACATGAGGGGAATCCCAACATGAAGCGATTGACCAAGGTGTTGGCACTGCTGCTGACGCTGGCGATGGTTGCCACAGCCTGTGGCAGCGACGACGACGGGGGTGGCGACGCCGCCCCTGCTACGACTGCTGCTCCGGCAACGACTGCTGCTCCGGCTGCGACCGAGGCTCCGGTAGAGGCGTTGTCCGAGCTCAACGTGGCGTACTTCCTGGAGTGGCCGACGGCCAACCAGGTGGCGCAGGTCGAGCAGACCTATGACGAGGCGCTGGGCATGACGGTGAACTGGTTGCCGTTCGGCTCCGGTGGCGACATGGCCCTTGCCATGGAGTCCGGCGACATCGACATCGCCTACTCGCAGGGCCTGACGCCGTTCGCGAACTTCGTGACGTCGGGTTCGGAGTTGGAGATCGTCGGCGTGGCAGTGAGCTACGCGGACGCCGACAACTGCGTTGCGCATCCGGACTACGGGGTGACGGCGGCCAATGCTGCCGAGACGTTGGCCGGCCAGAAGGTCTATGCGCCGGTCGGCAACGTGACGCACTACAAGCTCCTCAAGATGCTGGAGCACCTGGGCGTCGACCTGGGCAGCTTCGAGCACGTCCCGTCCGACGGTGGTGCTGCTGCCGTGGCTGCCTTTGAGAGCGGTGACGTTGCCATGGCGTGTGCGTTCGGTGGCGGTGTGCTGAGGATGTTGGCTGATGGCGGCAACCTGGTCATGACCGGTTCGGAGCAGGAGGCCATAGGCATCCGCGTGTTCGACATCATCTCGATTCCGACCCAGTTCGGCATCGACCATCCGGGCGTCGTCGAGACGTTCCTGCAGATCACGGAGGAGGCCAACGCGGCCTACGCCGGTGACCGGGGTGCCCAGGAGGCGACCATCGCCGAGGCGGCGGGGATGACCGTGGAGGGCTCCAACGCCCTACTGGACATGTTCTCGTTCCCGGACCGTGCCACCCAGCTCTCCGATGCGTGGCTGGGCGGAACCGTCCAGGACGTGATGAAGGCGCAGATGGACTTCTTCGTGTCACAGGGAGAGATCCCGGAGGCATTGGACTCCTACGACGCCTTCGTCAACACCACGTTCCTGAGCAACATCAGCGACGTCGAGGTCGTGATGGCCCCGATCGCCTTCGACTACGGAGTCAACGAGGACACCATCAGGGTCGGCGCCATTGCCGACCTGAGCGGCATCTTCTCGGGGTTGGTCACCCAGATCGTCGACGCACAGACGGTCTACTGGGACATGGTGAACGCCAACGGCGGCATCGGCGGCAAGCAGGTTGAGTTGGTCGTGCTGGACAACGGCTACGACGTGCCGACCCACCTGGAGCGCTACGAGGCCATGCGTGACACCGGCGCTGACGGCGTTGTCATGATCAGCCAGTCCACCGGCTCGCCGCACACCGCGGCCATCGCCGAGATGGCCATCGAGGACAACCTGGCGGTCATCCCGCTGTCCTGGTTCTCCGGTTGGTCGGATCCGGCCTTCGGCAAGAACATCTTCGAGTCGTACAGCAACTACTGCTACGAGGCCATGAACGGCGTCGACTACCTCAACCGGTACATGCAGGAGCAGGGCATAGCTAACCCGACGCTGGCCATCGTGGGCTTCCCGGGTGAGTACGGCGGCGACGGCGCGGCCGGCGCCCGCCTGGCCGCTGAGGCCCTCGGTATCGAGGTGGTCGCCGACCTGGGTGGCACCGTCATCCCGGGCGCCGACAACACCCCGGTGATCAGCCAGTTGGTCGAGGCCAACGCCGACATGGTGTGGACAACGCTCAGCTCTGGCACCCTCACCGAGGCCATGCTGGGCGCCAGCGTCCAGGGCTACGAGCCGATGTGGTCGGGCAACGTCCCGTCGTTCAGCTACCTGATGCTTGGTGGCGACCTCGGTCCGCTCCTGGATACCAACTACATCGTCAACACGTACATCGTGACCTGGAACACCCCGGGTGTTCCCGGCCTCGAGACGCTGAAGGCGGCGATGAAGGCGGCGATGCCTGATGCGGTGGTGTCGGACTCGTACGTCATCGGTTGGACCGAAGCCCAGGCTGCCCACCAGGCGCTCGAGCAGGCGGCGAAGAACCGGGACATGACCCGTGCGGGCGTTGTCCGGGCCTTCAACGAGATCACCGTCGACTACGACGGCCTTGCACCTACTCAGAGTTGGGGGGGTGGTGACCCGAACGCCGCGATTGTTCGGGAGACCTACACCTATGACGTGGTGCTCGACGACTACGACGCCGGGGCGACCCTGGCCGAGGGTGGTGGCACGGGAACGGTCCTCGTCGAGGGCCCGCGTGCCGCAGACATCACCAAGGCGCATACCTTCACGGGCGCCTGTTACCAGGGCTGATCCTCCGGGAGAGACCCTGACCTGAACGCGAGACGACGGGGGTGGCCGGTCCGCCGGCCGCCCCCTCGTCCCGTTCGAGATCGAACCGACCGTCCCGACCCTGACCCGACACGGAACCCATGCTCGAGATCGCCAACCTGGAAGTCGTCTACAACGAGGTCATCCTCGTTCTGCGCGGCCTCAGCATCGAGGTACGAGACGGACAGATCGTGGCGCTGCTGGGCGCCAACGGCGCAGGCAAGACCACCGTCACCCGTGCCGTCACCGGCCTGCTGGACGTACACGAGGGCAAGATCACCAAAGGATCTGTCACCCTCGAGGGACGGCGAATCGACGGCGACGACCCCTCGGCCATCGTGCGTTCGGGGATCACCCAGGTGATGGAGGGTCGCCGGGTGTTCGCAGAACTCACGGTGGACGAGAACCTGATAACCGGTGGCATCACCAACGCAGACCGGAAGGCCATCGCCGCATCCCACGACAGGGTGATGACCATGTTCCCGCTACTTGCCGACCGACGGAAAGACGTTGCCGGCTACCTGTCGGGAGGCGAACAACAGATGCTGGCCATCGGGCGGGCGCTGATGGCCGATCCGAAGCTGCTCATCCTGGACGAGCCCTCCCTGGGCCTGGCCCCCAAGCTGGTAGGCCAGATCAGGGACACGATCGTGGCCATCAACGAGGCGGGCACGAGCGTCCTGCTCATCGAGCAGAACGCCAACATGGCCCTGTCGATCGCCGACTATGGCTACATCATGGAGACCGGCAAGGTCGTCATGGACGGAGAGGCTGAGAAACTCCTCAAGGACGAGGACATCCAGGAGTTCTACCTGGGCCTCCACGGCGACGAGGGCGAGCGGAAGTCGTTCCGGGACGTGAAGCACTACAAGCGGCGGAAGCGGTGGTTGTCATGAGCGGGCCATTGTTGGAACTGGACGGCATCAGCCTGTCGTTCAAGGGCGTGAAGGCCATCACCGACGTGTCGTTCAAGGTCGGCGAGGGCGAGCTGTTCGCCATCATCGGCCCCAACGGGGCAGGCAAGACGTCGATCTTCAACTCCATCAGCCAGGTGTACCGGCCCCAGGAGGGCGACATCAGGTGGAAGGGCGAGTCCATCATGGGCCAGCGCCCCGACCACATAGCTGCGATGGGCATAGCCCGCACCTTCCAGAACATCGAGCTCTTCCCGCACATGACGGTGCTGGACAACCTGCTGCTGGGTCGCCACATCCGCATGAAGACGTCCTGGCTGGCCGGCGCGCTGTGGTTGGGACCGGCGAAGCGGGAGGAGATGGCGAATCGTCGCGCCGTCGAGGACATCATCGACTTCCTGGAGATCGAGCGGTGGCGGAAGCATCCGGTGGCCCTGCTGCCCTACGGTTTTCAGAAGCGGGTCGAGCTGGGTCGCGCCCTGGCCATGGAGCCTGAGCTGCTCCTGCTGGACGAGCCCGTGGCCGGCATGAACCTGGAGGAGACCGAGGACATGGCCCGGTTCATCCTGGATATCCGCCAGGAACTGGGTATCTCCATTCTCCTGGTGGAGCACGACATGGGCCTGGTCATGGACATAGCCGATCGGGTGCTGGTGCTCGACTTCGGCCAGAGGATCTCCGAAGGAGTTCCGGCCGAGGTCCAGAAGGATCCGGCCGTGATAGCCGCCTACCTCGGCGACGAGGCCGGGCTGGCCGCTGCTGGCTCGTGACCGGCGGACAGCGTTCCGACCCGTTCCTGGATCAGGCCACCGAACGTGTCGCCGCCGCCTACGACGACGTCGACCTCGACCTGTTCCGGCTCTCCTTCGCCTTGACCCGATCGGCCAACCGTTTCAGCCGCCACGTGGAGTCGTCGGTCCACCGGCCCCGAAACCTGACCACGGCGGGGTTCCGCATCCTGTTCACGGTCTGGGCTTGCGGCCCGCTGGCAGCGCATCGGATCGCCGTGCTGGCTGGTCTGTCCCGGGCCTCGGTGTCCAGCGCGGTCAACACCCTGGAACGCGACGGCCACGTGGCGCGCTCCCGGGAGCACGACGACCGCCGGATGGTGACTGTGTCGCTTACCAGTTCCGGCGAGGCAGCCGTCCGCGACAGCTATAGGGGACAGCACGAGGTGGAACGCGCCCTCTATGCCGGTCTTGAGGAGGGTGAACGCGAAGAGCTGGCTCACCTTCTGGAATCCCTGCTCGATGCCCCGCTGGATTGACCGGTCCGGGCGACCGGGCCGCTCCTTTCGCGCTACTGCCTAGAGGCGGAGTTGCAGGCTGTCCGGGTCGTAGAACGGTCTGTACGAGGCGGTAGCCGGGATGCGCACGCCATTCACGTCAACGTCGAAGGAGCCCTCCAGCACCTGAGCCCGTGGTGTGTCCGGTTCGCAGCCCACGTAGGCCATGCCAAGGGCGCCGCCCACCGTGTGGCCGTACATGCCCGAGGTGATGCGGCCCACCAGGGTGCCGTCGCGGAACACCGGCTCGTCGTGATAGAGGAGCGGCTCGGGGTCATCCAGACGGAACTGGACCAGCCTCCGAACTACGCCGGCCTCTCGTTGTGCCACCAGGGCGTCGTGGCCGATGAAGCCTCCGGGCTTGTCGAACGACACACCCCACGAGAGGCCGGCCTCTAGAGGCGTGTCCTCATCGGCGATGTCGTCGCCCCAGTGGCGGTAGGCCTTTTCCATCCGCAGGGAGTTCATGGCGTGGTAGCCGGCCGGCGTAAGGCCAGCCGGGGCGCCGGACTCCCAGAGGGCATCGAAGGCTCCGAGGGCGAATTCGGTGGGAACGTAGAGTTCCCAGCCCAGCTCGCCCATGTAGGTGCGGCGTATGGCGATGGCCCTCGCGTAGGCCAGGTCGACCTCTTGGAGGGTGCCAAACGGAAAGGCCTCGTTGGAGAGGTCGGCGTCGGTGAGTGGCGCCACAATGTCACGGGCCTTGGGACCGAACACGCCGAGAACCGCGTAGCCCGACGTCACGTCGGTGACCGTCATGCGGGCGCCGTCCGGGGTGTGGCGGGCGATCCAGTTGGCGTCCTTGACCTGCGTGGAGAAGGCGGTCACCACCAGGAACCGTTCCTCGTCCAGGCGGTTCACCGTCAGGTCGGCCTCTATGCCTCCACGGTCGTTCAGCCAGGTCGTGTACACCGACGTGCCCGGTTCCACGTCGACGTCTGCCGACGAGATCCGGTTCAGTACGCCACATGCGTCAGGACCCTGGACGAGCAGCTTGGCCAGGGAGGTCTGGTCGAAGTAGGCGGCGCCCTCCCTGCAGGCCCTGTGCTCGGCAGCCGAGTGTTCGAACCAGTTCTGGCGACCGTAGGTGTACTCGTAGACGGGCTCTACCCCCTCGGGCGCGTACCAGTTGGGTCGCTCCCAGCCGCCGCCCTCGCCGTGGCAGGCCCCGAGGCCCACCAGGCGGTCGTGTACCGGCGACCGCCGGACGCCCCTGGCCGTCTCGACCTGGCGGAACGGCCAGTGCATGGCGTAGAGCAGGCCGAGGGCCTCGACCGATCGGTCGTGCAGGTACCGGCGGTTGGTCTGGAAGGGCTGCATACGGCGTACGTCGACGTCCCACAGGTCCATGGGGGGCCGACCGTTGACGATCCACTCGGCGAGCACCTTGCCGGCGCCTCCTGCCGACTGCATGCCGATCGAGTTGAAGCCGGTGGCCACCCAGTGGTTCCGTACCTCCGGTGTCTCGCCCAGAAGGTAACGGTCGTCTGGGGTGAACGACTCGGGTCCGTTGAAGAACAGGCGGATGCCCACGTCACTGAGGGCCGGGATGCGCTCGCATGCCGCCTCGTAGACCGGGGCCAGGTGCTCCCAGTCCTCGTCGAGCTGCATGAATGGCTGATCGGTGGGTAGGCCTTCCATGCCGAACGGCTTCGCCACGGGTTCGAAGGCGCCGACCATCAGGCGGCCGGCCTCCTCCTTCACGTAGATGCAGTTGTCGGTGTCGCGTAGAATCGGCAGGCCCGACGGGAGGTCCGGGATCGGTTCGGTGACAAGGTAGAAATGCTCACAGGCGTGTAGCGGGATGTTGACCCCGATGTCGCGGCCCAGTTGGTGTGACCACATGCCGGCTGCGGTGACGACGTGTTCGGCGTCGATCGGGCCCTGGTCGGTGTCTACGCCAATGGCCCGACCATCGGCCGTGCGGATGCGTTCCACCGAGACGCCCTCGAGGATCCGGACGCCGTTCTCCTTGGCCACGGCGGCCAGGGCCATGGTGGTGTCTACCGGCGAGGCCTGGCCGTCCCCGGGCAGCCAAACGCCACCGACGATGCCCTCGGGGTTGAGCAGCGGGTATCGCCCGCAGAGGTCTTCGGCGGTGATGACCTCGACGTCCACGTCGAAGGTGTTGGCCATGCTGGCACCTCGAACCAGCTCCTCCATGCGCTCCGGGTTGTCGGCCACGCTGAGTGATCCGACCTTGCGGAACCCGGTGGCATGACCCATGTCGAGTTCCAGCGACTCGTAGAGCTCGGCTGAGTAGGCAGCCAGGCGGGTCATGTTGTGCGTGGCTCGTAGGCAGCCCACCAAGCCGGCGGCGTGCCAGGTTGTACCGCTGGTCAGTGTGTGGCGCTCCAGAAGGACGACGTCTGACCAGCCCAGTTCGGCGAGGTGGTAGGCGACGCTGGCGCCCACGATGCCGCCACCGATGATCACGACCTGCGCCCGCTCGGGGATCTGCTTTGCCATGTATGAAGCGCCCCTGGTGTGGTCGTCGGAGGCGCTGACAGGTCCGGGAAGGGGTGGACCCCTTGTCGTTAGACGCCTTTGTGATTAGGTTACAGACTCTAACTTAAGTGACGCCGGTCACCCGGCGGTCGGTTCGCAGGAGTGTACGGCCCGGCACCTCGGGAGGACCCTTGAGCAACCACCCGGAGAAGACATGAGCACGTCCAGGGAACTGGCACAGAAGCACCTCGTTCCCCACTTCACGAAGAAGGGGGCCTGGCACACCGATGCCCTGCCGATCATCGTGCGCGGTGAGGGTTGCTACCTATACGACAGCGACGGCAACGAGTACCTGGATGGTCTGGCAGGCCTGTTCTGCGTGAACATCGGCCACGGTCGATCCGACCTGGCCGCCGTTGCCGCCAGCCAGATGGAGACACTGGCCTTCGCCACCAACTGGGGCTTCGCCCACCCGCCGGCCATCGAAGCGGCGGCCATGATCGCCGGCTTCGCCCCCGGGGACCTGAGCGAGACGTTCTTCGTGAGCTCCGGCTCCGAAGCTGTCGAGTCGGCCATCAAGTTCGCCCGCAACTACCACGTGGCCCGCGGTGACGAGGGGCGGTACAAGGTCATCTCCCGCAACTGGTCCTACCACGGCACCACGCTGGGAGCGCTCTCCGTCACCGGCATCCCGAAGTTCCGGGAGCCATACCTGCCGATGCTCTGGGAGGGAACCCGCCACGTGCCCAACACCCGCCAGTGCACCTCGCCGGCGGGGACCCCGGCCGCCGAACTCTCATGCGTGCGTGCCATCGAGGAGATGATCCTGGCCGAGGGTCCCGAGACGGTCTCCATGGTCATCGCGGAGCCCATCCAGAACGGTGGCGGCGCCCTCGTGCCTCAGGACGGCTACTGGCAGGAGCTCCGCCGGATCTGCGACGAGCACGGCGTGCTGCTTGTGGCCGACGAGGTCATCTGCTCGTTCGGGCGCTTCGGCCACTGGTTCGCCAGCGAGCGCAACGGTGTGGTGCCCGACATGATCACCTTCGCCAAGGGGGTGACCTCGGCGTACCAGCCCCTTGGGGGCGTGGTCATCCGCGGCCAGTTGGTAACCGAGCTGTTCGACTCCCCGATGGGCTCATACGTGCACGGCTCGACGTTCGGCGGCCACCCGGTGGCCACAGCGGTGGCCGTGGCCAACATGACGGCCATGCGTGACGAGGGCCTCATGGGGCATGTGCTGGACAACGAGGCCTACTTCACAGACCAGCTCCGGGCCATGGGCGACGCCCACCCGTGCATCCGGGAGGTCCGGGGGACCGGCTACTTCTACGCCGTGGACCTGTGCGCGGATTCAGCGGTCGACCGCGACCTGAGTGCCACCCAGGAGGCGGCCCTACAGGGTGGCGTGCTGGGCGGGTTCGTGAGCGAGGAGCGGATCACCATCCGCCCTGACGACCGTGGCTACACCGGGCTGACCATCTCGCCTCCGCTGATCGCCGACCGGACGGTCATCGACGACCTGGTCGGCAGGGTGGACCGCATTGCCGATCGGGTCGACGGTTGGCTGGCCGCGAACGGGTGAAATACGGGCGCCCACCGGACACCGTTCTACGATCTGCGAGGCTGCGCCCGGCGAACGGCGTGGTAGGGGGAGCAAACAGATGAAGGATCTGTCGGTAGACGGGCTGGGCATGGTCTATGAGCTTCCGAAGGGCGGCTCGGTCCAGGCCCTGCACGACGTCTCCTTCGACCTCGAGGCCGGTCGCCTGCTGACGTTGCTCGGGCCCTCGGGTTGTGGCAAGACAACGTTGCTCAACATCATCGCCGGCTTCCTGGCTCCTACGTCTGGATCGGTCACCCTGGGAGGCGATCCCATTACGGGGCCGGGCCAGGAGCGCGGCATGGTCTTCCAGCAGGGCGCCCTCTTCGAGTGGCAGACGGTCGCCCAGAACGTGGCCTTCGGACCCCGCATGAACCGGAAGAAGAGGTCCGAGACCCGCGACCTGGTCCAGGACCTCCTGTCCACGGTCGGCCTGCAGGGGTTCGGCGACAAGGCCGTGTACGAGCTTTCGGGCGGCATGCAGCAGCGAGTGGCTCTGGCTCGCTGCCTGGCCAACGATCCCGAGGTGATCCTCATGGACGAGCCCCTCGGCGCGCTGGACGCCCTCACCCGGGAGAAGATGCAGGGCCTCATCCTGAAGCTCTGGCAGGAGACGGGCAAGACGATCGTGCTGGTCACCCACAGCGTGGAGGAGGCCCTCTACCTGGGGGACCGCCTGTTTGTGATGGCTCCCCGCCCGGGCCGGATCGAGAGGGAGTACGAGTTGCCGTTCGCTGAGCGGGGATTGCACGTGGATCCACGGAAGATGAAGGCCTCGCCCGAGTTCATCCAGAAGCGCGAGGAACTGCTGTCCCTCATCTGGGAGATGGAAGAACAGATCATGGGCCCCGAAGCGGGCACGCCATGAGCCTGGTCGCGAAGATCCGGGGTGGTGGCAAGGGTTCCGGCACCCGCAAGACGGTCACCTTCGGCGATGCCGCCGAGGTGAAGGGCTCGCCGGGATGGAGCGTGGTCTCGCTCCTGGGGCTCTTCGGCATCTGGTGGTTCATCAAGCAGGGCTCTGAACCCATGGTCAACGACCGCACCTTCCCGTCGCTCCGCCAGACCTGGGATGCCCTGTTCGAGCTGGTTGACAAGGGCTACAGGCGTGTAGGGCTGTGGGACCATACGTGGGCCAGCCTCTGGCGGGTGCTGAAGGGCCTCCTCTACGGTGTGGTGGTAGGCGTGCCGGTCGGCTTCGCCATGGGCCTGTCGAACCGCCTCCGGGGGATCTTCGACCCGATTGTGGAGTTGCTCCGCCCGGTACCGCCGCTGGCCCTGCTACCGCTGTTCATCGTGTGGTTCGGAATCGGTGAGGGTTCCAAGGTCAACCTGCTGTTCTTCGCCGCCGTCTGGATCATGGTCATTGCCGCCCGGGCCGGCGTCCTGGGCGTCCAGCGTTCCAAGGTCCATGCGGCCTATTCGCTGGGCGCCAACAAGTGGCAGATCCTGCGCTACGTGATCCTTCCCAACGCCCTGCCGGACATTTTCACCGGCATGCGCGTCGCACTCGGCGTCTGCTGGGGGACCCTGGTCGCCGCTGAACTGACCGGCACCACGACAGGCCTGGGCGCCATGATCTTCGCAGCCTCGAAATTCTTCAGGATGGACATCGTGGTGGTGTCGATCATCATCATCGGGGTCATCGGCGTGACCATGGACCTCGTCATGAGATTTCTGGAACGGCGTCTGATCCCGTGGCGGGGCAGGGGCTGAACCCCCTGGTGCACGACCGGGACGACCGCAGGTGACCGGGCGCACCCGAGCAGGCGTGGTGGCCGGGTGGCATGCCCGGGCGGCGACGGCTCCGGCACGGATCGTGCTGGCCGACCTCGGCGACCCGCGTGCCGACATGGCGGCGGCCCGCCTGGCCGCCGAGGGCCTCGCCGTCCCGATCCACCCCGTGCTGGACCGGTCGGTCGGAGCCGTGGCCGATGCCGCCGCCCATGCGGAGGCCCGGGGGCTGGACCCCGATGATCCGGTGGTCGCTGCTGCCGTGCTGGTCCGGGCCGGAGAGGCCGATGCCGCCGTGGCCGGGGCGACACGTCCGAGCGCGGACGTCCTACGGGCCGGGTTGAGGGTGCTGGGGACGGCGCCCGGAACCGACCTGGTCTCCAGCTGCTTCATGCTGGTCATGCCTGACGGCCGACCGGTGGCCTTCGGCGACTGCGGCGTGGTGCCCGACCCCGATGCCGACCAGATGGCGTCGATCGCCATCTCCACGGCCCGGACGTTCGCGACCCTGGTCGAGGCCGAGCCGCGGGTCGCCATGCTCTCCTTCTCCACGAAGGGCAGCGCAGAGCATGAGCGGGTCGACAAGGTGCGTAGGGCCACTGCCCTCGTCGTCGAACGGGCGCCGGGCCTTGCCGTCGACGGCGAGCTGCAGTTCGACGCCGCATGGGTGGCCGAGGTGGCTGATGCCAAGGCGCCGGGATCACCGGTGGCCGGTGCGGCCAACGTCTTCGTGTTTCCCGACCTGGACAGCGGGAACATCGCCTACAAGGTGGCCGAGAGACTGGGTGGGGCCCGGGCGTTCGGCCCGTTGCTCCAGGGGCTGGACGGCGTGCTGCATGACCTGTCGAGGGGCTGTTCGACCGACGACATACTCGACGTGGCAGTGATCGCAGGGCTGCAGGCCCGCGCCACCGCCTGATCCCGCCAACTCCCCGTGCCTACGTCTGCGGTCCTCCTGGTGCTGGCCTCGACGGTTCTGCACGCTGCCTGGAATGCCCGCCTGCACCGGTCCGCCGACCCAGAGGTCGTCATCGACCTCGCCTACCTGGCGGTCGGCATCGTCCTGCTGCCGGCGGCGTTCGTGGATCCACCGACCGAGGTGGTCGGGGCGGTGCTGGCCTCGTCGGTGGCCCAGAGCGCGTACATCAGCCTGCTGGGAACCGGCTACCGGGAGGGCAGTCTGGGCGTGGTCTACCCGATCGCCCGGGGGACCGCCCCGCTGCTGATCGGCCTGGGCGGTTGGCTGCTGCTGGACGAGCGGCCGTCGGTCGCCACCGTGGTCGGCCTGGTGGTGCTCCTCGCCGGCCTCGTGGTCCTGGCCGGGCTGGGAAGCCGACTCCGGGAGCGCAGGGCCGTTGTCCTGGCGGTGGGCACCGGCCTCTGCACGGTCAGCTATTCGCTCATCGACGCCAGTGCTGTCGACCTCACCGGAGCGCTCGGATACCTGTCCGTGATCATGATCCTCAGCTCGAGCGCCGTGCTGCTGGTGCGCCGACCCGGATGGGGTCGACTCCGGCCGGTGATGGGGGTCTCAGCGGTGGTCGGGGTCGGCCAGGGCAGCGCCTACGCCCTGGTGCTGCTGGCCTTCCAGCAGGCCCAGGCAGGCCAGGTGGCCGGCCTGCGGCAGGTCTCGGTGGTCCTGGGCGTGCTGATCGCCCGCGAGGCCCTGGGCCCGCGGGCCCTCTGGGGTGCGGTCCTGGTGGCCGCCGGAGCGGTCCTGGTGGTCTGGTGACCACCGTGGGAGGGGCCGGATCGGTGGTTCACGAAAACGGCAGCGGCCATAACTGCTCCGTGATGGTCTCTAACACTAGGATCCGGGCATGAGTCGGCGAACCCTGGACACCGGTCAGGTGGTGGACTGTGCCGCCGAGCTGGCCGATGCCGACGGGCTGGACGCAGTCACCCTGACACGGGTGGCCGAACGCCTGGGCGTCCGGCAGCCTGCCCTGTACCGCCACGTCGACAACTACGACGCCCTCATCCGCGCCCTGGGCCTACGGGGTCGTGAGTTCCTCGCCAACCGGCTGGGCGAGGCCGCCGTGGGGCTGGCGGGCGACGACGCTGTGCGGGCCATGGGCGGTGCGTGGCGGGCAATGGTCGCCGAACACCCCGGCCTGTACGCGGCTACCGACCGCTACCCGTGCTCCTCGGACGCCGAGCTGGAGGATGCTGTGGAGCGGGTCGTCCAGATGCTGGGCCAGGCCCTGGCCGGCTACGGGTTGGCGGACGACGAACGGATCCACGCGGCCAGGACCCTGCGGAGTGCCTTCCACGGCTTTGCCCACCTGGAGGCCGGGGACGGCCACCCGTTCGCTCTCGACCTGGACGACAGCTTCGACCGCATGGTCGTCCTGTTGTGTGCCGGCATCCGACAGATGGCCACGGTCTCCGCCTGACCAGCGGACCGTTCGGCCCGGAGACGCTCCCACCATGACCCGCCTCGGATTCGTCCTTGATTCCGGAAGTTGCATCGGCTGCCACGCCTGCACCGTGGCCTGCAAGAGCGAGCACGACGTGCCGCTGGGGGTGAACCGCACCTGGCTGAAGTACGTCGAGACCGGTACGCATCCGGACAGCGAGCGCCACTTCTCGGTCATGCGCTGCAACCACTGCGACGACGCACCGTGCATGGACATCTGTCCGACCTCGGCGCTGTTCCGGGCAGACAACGGCGTGGTCGACTTCGACGACGACAACTGCATCGGGTGCAAGGCCTGCATGAACGCCTGCCCGTACGACGCCATCTACCTCAACCCACAGACCGGCACGGCGCACAAGTGCAACTTCTGCAACCACAGGATCGAGGACGGCCTGGAACCCTCCTGCGTGGTGGTCTGCCCCACACAGGCCATACGGGTCGGGGACCTGGACGATCCGGCGTCCGAGATATCGATCCTCCTCGCCTCGGGCGGCAAGGTTCGTTCCCCGGAACAGGGGACCAGGCCGAAGGTCGTCTACAAGGGCGCCAACCCCTCCTCGCTGGATCCCCTGGCATCGGCCATCGCCGACGACGGGATGATCTGGACCGACACCACGCCCGGCCACCCCACCCCCACGCCGGTGGCGCTCAGCGCTTCGCCCGCCCGCGACGACGGTGCCGCCATGGCGCGGACCGTCTACACGACCCAGCATCCGATGGCCTGGGGTTCCATGGTCTCGGGATACCTGGTCACCAAGGCCATAGCCGCCGGCGTGATGCTGGTCGCATCACTGCTGGTCCTGCTCGGCCATGGTGGCTCCCGGGCAGCCGTGGGCATCGTGCCTCCGATGCTGGCCGGCATGTTCCTGACGCTCACCGGCGTCCTGCTGGTCGCCGACCTGAAGCAGCCGAAGCGCTTCATCTACCTGCTGACACGGGGCAACCGGACGTCGTGGCTGGTGAAGGGCGCCTACGTGCTGGGTGGCTTCGCCGCATGCCTGGCCGCCTGGTGGGTGGTCGGGCTGTCTGGCGCCGACGGCATCCTCCCCGTGCTGGTGCTGCCCACCGTGCTGCTGGCACTGGCCACCGCCGGCTACACCGCCTTCCTGTTCGGGCAGTGCGAGGGCCGCGATCTCTGGCAGGAACCCCTCCTCCTGCCGATCCTCCTGGCCCAGGCCGTCGTCGCCGGCGGAGCCGCATACTCGTTGCTGGACCTCGTCATGGAGGTTCCCGGGACCGCCGCCATCCAGTGGACGTTCCTGGCGGGCCTGGTCGCCAACGGCCTCCTGGTCGGCCTGGAGCTGCGGGGCGTGCACTCGCGGCACGTGACCATGGCCCTGGCCGAGATGACCCGGGGAGGCCAGCAGAGGTCGTTCCGACAGTGGCGCCTGAACGGCATGGCCATGCCACTGGTGCTCATCGCCGCATCCATCGCCACCGGTGCCGATGACCCGCTGCTGCCCGCCGTGGCCGCCCCCTTCGTCCTGTTCGGACTGTTCGCATACGAGGACGCCTACGTGAGGGCCGGCCAGTCGGTCCCCCTCTCGTAGCGGCGGAACCGGAGACCCACGATGGCATTGGACGCAGCACCGCCCGGAACGGGTGCCGAGGGCCTGTCGGCCTACCCGCCCGAGGAGACCTGGGACCACGTCGAGTCGCTGGACCCGGCGACATGGCCGAAACGTGTCCGGAGGGCCCACCGCCTGGTGCCCACCACGTGCTTCAACTGCGAGGCCAACTGCGGGCTACTGGCATGGGTCGACAAGGAGACCGGGCGGATCACCAAGTTCGAGGGAAACCCGGTGCACCCGGCCAGTCGGGGCCGCAACTGCGCCAAGGGCCCGGCCACCATCAACCAGGTGGAGGACCCCGAGCGGATCCTGCACCCGATGAAGCGGGTGGGCGAGCGGGGCGAGGGCCTCTGGGAGCGAATCAGCTGGGACCAGGCCCTGGACGAGATAGGCACCCGCATAGGCAACGCCTTCCGGGAGGAACGCCACCACGAGGTCATGTACCACGTGGGTCGGATGGGCGACGACACCTACATGGAGCGGGTCCTCCACTCGTGGGGCATCGACGGCCACAACAGCCACACCAACATCTGCTCCAGCGGCGCCCGTGTGGGCTACGCCTCGTGGATGGGCTTCGACCGTCCCTCGGCCGACTTCGCCAACGCCAAGGTCATCTTCCTCATCTCGGCGCACCTGGAGGCCGGCCACTACTTCAACCCGCACGCCCAGCGGATCATCGAGGGCCAGCAGAACGGCGCCACGGTCATCTGCATCGATCCCAGGCTGTCCAACACGGCATCCAAGGCCGACCACTGGTTCTCCGCCTGGCCGGGCACCGAGGCGTTCCTGCTGCTGGCCATCGCCCGCCTGCTGATCCTGGACGGCACCTGGGATGCGGCCTTCTTCGAACGGTGGGTGAACTGGGAGACCTTCCTACGCGAGTCGCGGCCGGACCTGGAGCCGGTGTTCGCCAACGTGGGCCCTGCCCTGCTGGAGCTCTACGCCGAGTACACGCCGGAAGCCGCCGCCCAGATCTGCGGTATCGACGAGGACCGCCTGCGAATCGTCGCCCGCACCATCGGCGAAGGACTGGGAGGGTTCGCCTCCCACACCTGGAGGGCTTCGTCGGCTGGCAACGAGGGCGGCTGGATGGTGGCCCGCTGCCTGCAGTTCCTGACGGTGCTGACCGGGTCCGTGGGCACCGTGGGTGGCACCAACGCCAACGGCTGGAACAAGTTCATGCCCGTCACCCCGATACATCCCGAGCCCCAGGGCCGGTGGAACGAGATGCAGTGGCCGATCGAGTACCCGCTCAGCCACCACGAGATGTCGTTCCTGCTACCGCACTTCCTGAAGGCCGGACGGGGCTATCTGGACACCTACTTCACCCGGGTCTACAACCCGCTCTGGACGAACCCGGACGGCTTCACGTGGATGGAGGTGCTGCGCGACACCGACAAGATCGGATGCCACGTGGCGCTCACCCCCACCTGGAACGAGTCGGCGTGGTTCGCCGACTACGTGCTGCCGATGGGAATCGCATCGGAGCGCCACGACGTCGCCAGCTTCGAGACCCACAACGGCCGCTGGATCGGCTTTCGCCAGCCCGTCGCCCGACGACACCGGGAGCTGGACGGCGAGACCATCCAGCGCACCTACGAGGCCAACCCGGGCGAGGTCTGGGAGGAGCAGGAGTTCTTCATCGACCTGTCGTGGCGGATCGACCCCGACGGTTCGTTGGGCATCCGCTCCCAGTTCGAGAGCGTCCAGAATCCGGGCACGCCGCTCACGCTCGACGAGTACTACTCGATGCTGTTCGAGGGTTCGGTTCCCGGCCTGCCCGAGGCGGCCGAGGCTCTCGGCATCACCCCGTTGGAGTACATGCGCCGGAAGGGCTCGTTCTCCCTGCCCGGTGACCAGATGCAGGTCTACGAACGCGACGTGCCGGCAGCCGACCTGGAGGGGGCCGTCAGGGACGCCGACGGTGTCTGGCGCCAGCCCGGTACAGCCGGTTCGCACGGCTCGCTTGAGGAGATCACGGGCCACATGCCTTTCATCGGCGACGGCTCGCCGGCCGTGGACATCGATGGTGAGCCGAAGCTCGGGTTTCCGACGCCGTCGCGGAAGCTGGAGTTCTTCTCCGAGACGATCCGCGACTGGGGCTGGCCCGAGTACTCCATGCCGACGTTCATCAGGAGCCAGGTGCACTGGGAGGACCTGGACATGTCGGCCGGCGAGCGGATCCTGGTACCCACCTTCCGCATTCCGACGTTGATCCACACCCGGTCGTCCAACAGCCAGTGGCTGAACGAGATCAGCCACCGCCACCCACTCTGGCTGCACCCCGGCGATGCAGAGGAGCTGGGCATCGAGGAGAACGGCCTGGTCCGGATCACCACCCGCATCGGCCACTTCGTGATCCAGGCATGGCGCACGGAGGGCATTCGCCCGGGTGTGGTGGCGGCCAGCCACCACATGGGGCGGTGGCGCCTCGAGGACGACAAGGCGCGGTCGTGGGGAACCGGAAAGGCCTCGATTGAACAGGATGGGGATGGCCGGTGGAAGCTCCAGCGGGAGCAGGGCGTGGAGGCCTACCAGAGCGAGGATCCGGACACCGGGCTGATCTGGTGGACCGATACCGGGGTGCACCAGAACCTCACCTTCCCCGTGCAGCCCGATCCGGTCAGCGGCATGCACTGCTGGTTGCAGCGGGTGACGGTGTCGCCGGCCGAGCCCGGTGACGCATACGGCGACGTGGTGGTCGACACCGGGGCATCGCACCGGATCTTCGAGGAGTGGCTGACGAAGGCCCGGCCGGGTCCCGGCCCTGACGGCCTACGTCGCCCCCTCTGGTTCGCCCGTCCGGTCAAGCCGAAGGCGACGGCCTACCGCTACGACGCCTGAGGTCGGCCGGAGGCCAGCCCTACAGGTAGGCGTTGGCCGAGAGGTCGGTGGGAACGATGGAGTCCACGACGGCCCGCAACGTCGTGTCGAACAGCGAAGGCAGGTGGCTGCTCGTAGCCAGGGCCGAGCGGGTGGCCGGGTCCAGGCCCGGATCTTCCAGGTGGGCCAGGACCGAGGTCCGACGGTGGTCGGTCGGGAGGGCGTCGTCGAGCAGCGCGGCCACGATGAAGCCACCGACACAGGCGGTGATGGCCCGCAGCGCGTCGCGGGCGCTTTCGCCGACCACGCCGGCCTCCTGGAGCTCCCTGGCCATGGCCAGCTCCAGGTGCTGGGCGTGGAGGGACGAGAGCCCGTGGGCACTGGCCAGCCGGGTGATCCCCCGATGCGCCAGGGAGCCCTCCCAGATGAGGCGTGCGACGGCGAGCACCCGGTCGCGTGCCGTGTCGCCAATGATGGGGGCCTCAGCCATGCGCTCGCCGTGGCGCCGGACCATGGCCGCCACGAGTTGTTCCCGGTTGCCGACGTGCCAGTAGATCGACGTGGTGGCCACACTCAGTTCGGAGGCCAGCCGGCGCATCGTCAGCGCATCGGCACCCTCGCCCTCGACGAGGGCGATGGCCCGGTCGAGTACCTCGGTGGGCTCGAGGCCGGCGTGGCGGTTGGTCCTGGTTCGGGTCTCGTCCATGTGCCCTCTGGGTCCCGGGTTGCGGTCGGGCCCCTTCTCTGCGACAGTGTACAACGAAGTCTGTGACGCTGTCCAAGAGAGCAGCGCCCCATCAGGAGAGGCACACCGTGGAGCGAGAGGTCAGCACAGGGAGCGAGCCGTACGTAGTCGTCTCGTCAGATACCCACGCCGGTCTGCAGTGCGAGGAGTACCGGCCGTACCTGGAGTCCTCGCTGCACGAGGAGTTCGACACCTACGTCGCCGAGCGCCACGCACACCGGCGCATCGCCGAGGAACTCAATGCCGAGTTCATCGCCGAGTGGGAGGGTGACAACGAGTGGGGCCTGCAGGGCGCCTACGACCCCGAGGTCCGCGATCCGGTGCTGGACGCCGACGGCGTGGCGGGCGAGATCATCTTCGCCGACGGCGACGCCGTGACCGGCCAGGAGTCCCCACCGTTCGGTGCCGGGCTGGCCGCAGGCCAGATCACCGATCCCCGGCTGGCATTCGGCGGGGCCCGAGCGCATAACCGCTGGTTGGAGGAGTTCTGCGCCACCGATCCCGTCCGACGGGCCGGCGTGGCGCTCATTCCCGTCGTCCACGACGTAGACGAGGCCGTGAAGGAGGTCGAGTCGCTGGCCGGCCGGCCCGGCATCAAGGGGGTCATGGTGCCGACCATGTGGCACGACTTCCCGGCCTACGGGTCCGACCACTATGACCGCTTCTGGGCGGCGTGTGCCGACACCGGCCTCGTGGTCCACACCCATTCCGGTGAGGCCGATTTCGGCGCCTACGGCGACAACGTGGCGATGTACATCAGCGAGGTGCCGTTCTGGACCCACCGGATCCTCTGGCAGCTCCTCTTCTCCGGCAAGTTCGACAGGTACCCGAACCTGCGCTACGCCGTGGTGGAATGCGGCTCGTACTGGATCGGCGACCTGCTCTGGAAGGCCGACGTCAACTTCGGTGCCAGCTTCAAGGTCAAGAAGATGGGCACCCGCATGAAGGGCCTCATCTCCCGCCTCCCGTCCGAGTACTTCGGCACCAACGTGTTCATCGGCGCCTCCACCATGTCCAGGGAGGAGGTCCGTCGGCGCCACGTCAACGGAATCGACGCCCTCATGTGGGGCACCGACTACCCGCACCCGGAGGGGTCGTGGCCCAACACCAGGGCCCGCCTGAAGAACGACTTCGCGGACGCCACCGTCGAGGACACCCGCCGCCTGCTTGGCCTCAATGCCATCGACTGCTATGGCCTCGACGAGGCCGCGCTACAGGCCGTGGCCGATCGGATCGGTCCCACGCCCGAAGACCTGGGCCAGTCGCTGGATATACGGACGCCATCCGACGCCACCCGCGCCGCACGCTGGTGGTTGGACGAGTACGGCTGCGAGATGCAGTACGCCTGAGTCCGGCACCGACCCTTCGAACCCGGCCCGTCCGGACCCAACCAGGAAGTGACGAAACCATGAGCGAACGACACGTCGTCATCTCGGCCGACACCCACTGTGGTGCGGCGCTGCACGACTACAAGCCGTACCTGGAGAAGAAGTACCACGGGGACTTCGACGAATGGGCGGAGTCGGTACAGGAGGCCGAACGACGGACCGCCGAGGTGTTCAAGGATGCCGAGCGGTCGCCGCTGAACGTCGGCGTGGACGGTGACCCCGAGGTTGACGGCGACCGCAATTGGTCCAGCGAGCGTCGCCTCAGGGAACAGGAGGCTGACGGTGTCGTAGCCGCGGTGCTCTTCCCCAACACGCAACCGCCGTTCGCCCCAGCGGCCGCCAGCCAGTTCGAGGCTCCTCCCTACAGCGATGACATGGACCGCAGGTGGGCGGGTCTCCAGGCCCACAACCGGTGGCTCCTGGACTTCGTGTCAGAGGCGCCGGAGCGCAGGGCGGGCATCGCCCAGATCTTCCTGGGCAACGTCGAGGCATCGGTGGCCGAGATCGAGTGGGCAGCCGAGAACGGGCTGCGTGGGGGGATCCTGGTTCCCGGCGCTCCTCCCGACTCGCCGTTCGAGCCCCTCTACTCGGCCACCTACCTACCCATCTGGGCCGCCGCCGAAGCATGTGGGATGCCGCTGAACCACCATTCGGGTGGCGCCACTCCCAACTTCGGAAGCCACTTCCCGGCATCGCTGGCGATGTTCATGCTGGAGGTCTCGTGGTGGAGCCAGCGGGCCCTGTGGCACCTCATGTTCTCCGGGGTGTTCGAGCGCCACCCCGACCTCCAGTGGGTGAATACCGAGAGCGGCACCGCCTGGGTGCCCGACACCCTCGAGAAGCTGGACTCGTTCTACGAGCGGATGAAGTACTCGACGTACGGCTCCGAGGCGATCTTCGGCGGCGTCGCCGTGGCCCAGATGTCGTTGCGGCCATCTGAGTACTGGCAGCGCCAGTGCCATGTCGGCGCCAGCTTCCTGCGGCCGACCGAAATCGACGTTGTGAGGCAGATCGGCATCGGGAACGTCATGTGGGGCTCGGACTACCCACACATCGAGGGCTCCCATCCCCACACCGACGAGCACCTGAGGCTCACCTTCGGAGAGATGACCGAGGAGGAGGCCACCAGGCTGTTGACCACCAATGCAGCCAGCCTCTACAAGTTTGACGTCGAGAAGCTGCGACCCCTGGCCGAGCAATTCTGCCCGACCAAGGTCCATGTGGCCGGTGGCATCGCGTACTCCGATATCCCTGAGAGGGGCAAGGGCTGCCCGGGCATGGCGCCGCAGAACCAGACCCAGGAGGTGGCGGCCTGATGGCGGCGTCCATGGAGGTCGCCGGGTCGGTCGCGGTCGTGACCGGTGGGGCCAACGGCATCGGTCGGGGCATCGTCCGCGCCCTGCTGGAGGCCGACGCCACGGTCGTGGTGGCCGACATCGAACTCGACGTCCTGGATACGACGGTGGCCGCTCTGTCAGCCTCCTTCCCCGGCCGGGTCTCCGGGATCATGGCGGACGTCTCAGACGATCGTTCGATGGACTCGCTGGCTGACCAGGTCTTCACGGTGCACGGGCGGTGCAACCTGCTCTACAACAACGCCGGGGTGGGTTCCGGTGGCGGCGGTCGGATCTGGACCCACGAGCCCAACGACTGGAGGTGGTGTTACGGGGTCAACGTGTTCGGCGTGGCCAACGGGATCATGGCCTTCGTTCCCAGGATGCTGGAGTCCGGTCAGCCGGGACACGTCGTCAACACGTCGTCGGGCGACGGTGGCTTCGCACCCGTGCCGACGGCCGGCCTTTACGCCTCCAGCAAGGCGGCGGTTAGCTGCATCACCGAGACGCTGGACCACCAGCTCCGGGCCGAATCCGAGGCCATGGGAGCGTCGGTGTTCTACCCGTCCGGGGGCCTGATGGACACCGGGCTGTTCACATCGCAGCGCAACCGGCCGACCGACCTGGAGCGGGTACGCGGCGGTACGGGTCGAAAGAGCATGTCGTTTGCCGAGATGAAAGACCGCCTGGAGCAGGCCGGGCGGAACGTAACGGTCGCCGACCTGGACGAGCTGGGTCGCTTCGTGGTCGATTGCACTCAGCGCCGCCAGTTCATCATCGGTCGGGACCTGGATGACACCGTCGGGTTGCTGCACAGCCGGGCCGATGCCATTGGTCGCTTCGAGGTGCCACCCCACCACCAGATCGGCCTGTAGGCACTCCCTCGACGACTGCCGGGGTTCGGTACCGGGTTCTTGACAGAGCCCGGTCCGTCCGATCGGTTGGCAGGGCCCTACCGGATGGGGGAGGCCAGTCCCTCGTCGTTGGCCGGTCGGCTCCTGGAGAGGAACGCTCCTGCATCGGCAAGCAGGAACTGTCCGGTGATGCAACGGGCCAGGTCGCTGGTCAGGAACACCGCCAGGCGGGCCAGCTCGTCGTGTTCGACCATGCGTCGCAGGGGCGTGGCCTCGACGATCGCCGCCATGCGCTCGGGTGTGAACGCGGCCGCCACCGTCTCGGTCATCGTCGTTCCCGGGGCCATGGCGTTGACCCGGATGCCGGCCGGTCCCAGCTCCACGGCCATGGAGGTGACCAGGTGGTTCACCGCAGCCTTGGCCGCCGCATAGGCCGCGTTGTACGGCGACGGTCGGGTCGTCTCCCCGGAGGTCACGAACAGGATCGAACCGCCCCCCCTCTCGATCATCAGCTCGGCCTCGGCCCGACCACAGAGGGCGGCCACAACGAGGTTCTGGTCGATGATGTCGTGCCAGTCGTCGTACCGGTACCGGACGAAGGGTCGCGGCTGCCGCCCGGGCGGCAGCATCCCGACATTGTTGACGGCGATGTCCAGGCCACCCAGGCGGTCGGCCACGGTGGCCACCATGGCGTCCACGGCGGTCTCGTCCCGGCAGTCGGCGACCACGGCGATAGCCGTGGATCCATCGTCGGTGATCTCCGCCGCCACAGCCTCGGCCCGGTCGGGCCTGAGGTCGTTGACGGCCACCGACGCGCCGGCACGGGCCAGCCAACGGGCGATCTCCCGGCCGATGCCGGCGCCCGCGCCGGTCACCAGTGCGGTGCGGCCCGCGTGGTCGATCGAGATGCTCATCTTTCGGTCACCCGGCCATGTCGGTCAGCAGGCCCAGCACCTCGTCGACCACAGCGTCTGCCCGATCCAGGATGGCTGCCTCGGAGACCCCGCCGATCGGGTGTTCCACCGAGACGATCCGGAGGCCCGCCAGGCCCAGGTCGGCGGCGGTCTGGTCGGCGAGGAGGCGGAGTTCTCCGGTGGCCACCAGCACGGTGGGGATGCCGGCGCCTTCCAGCTTCACGGTGTCGTGGACACTCCACGACGTGCAGCTCCCTCAATCAGCAGTGCCGGTGAGGACCAGCTCCACCTCCTCCACGAGTCGACCGAGTACCTGGTCCTCGCATGGGATGGCGGCGTTCTTGGTCTGGACGAGGGTCACCTCGGCGCCCGTGCGGGCGGCAAGCCGCTCGGCCAGTCGTGCCAGGAGGAGGCCGGCGTTGGGCTTGCGGTTGTCGAGGATGCCGATCCGCCTGCCGGCCAGCACAGCGGGGGTGGGAGCCAGGCTGGCAGGCGGGGTGCTCGTGGCGCCGGTGGGTGGGTGTATCTGCACGGGTGCTCCTAGGGCTCGATGGGGATGGTGACGCTCCGGGTCATTCCCCAACTGGGTATGACGGAACTGTGCCTGCCGGCGCCGCCCACCACCATGATCCGGATGTTGTCGGGGTGTCCGGTCATCGGGGCGGCGTCTCCATCCTGCAGGGCCTGCATCCAGGGAGCCCAGGCCCGATGTCCGAAGGCCTGCTTCAGCTCGCCGACGGGCAGTCGGGCCCGTTGGAAGAGGTAGGACGCCACGTCGCCCCGGGACCATCCGGCGTCGGCGCAGGTGGCGGCGTGTTCCGGGCAGAGCGCCACCAGGTACTCGCCCTGGCTGATGCAGGCGTTGTTCTGGGCGGTGGTGGCCATTGCCGAGGCCACCTTGTCGAGGATCCCGGTGGGGGCGGAGGATTCCATGTCGTGCACGTTGTGTGGTGCTTCGCCGCAGTGGATGGTCACCGCCGATGGGGCGTCCACCCCGACCGAGGCCGCGTAGCCGGTCCAGGGTGAGGCCTCCAGGTTCTCGGCGACGCAGAAGCCGTACTTGGCGGGCCCACCCTGGGTGGAGGCGTCACCGTCACCCGGAGTGGCGCCGGCAACGTGCAGGAGGATGAGGCGGAGGGCCCGGCCGGTGGTGGCGTTGGCCCGACTCCCCGGGCCGAACGCTCCGAGGCCGCCGTGGTAGCCGGCACTACGGACCACCTCGCCGTGGACGACGAGGAGGGGGGCGACGCAGTGCGTGGTGGCGTTGACCCCCCGCAGGTTCAGGTCGGTATGGGCGAGGGCCCGCACGGCCGACACCAGGACCGGGAGGTGGTCGGGTAGGCAGCCGGCCATCACGGCGTTCACGGCGATGGCCAGGCGGGTTGCCTGGCCGAACCGCGGTGGGAGGTTGGCCACGACCTCCTCGGGGTCGCGGCCACTGCAGCCGGCCAGCATCGCTTCCACCCGCTCGGGGGTGGGGGCGACCACCGGCAGGCCGTCTCCCCAGCCGAGGGAGGCCAGGACCTCTATCAGGTCGGCGTCGTCGTCCACCTCGAGGAGGTCGGTGGGGGAACCTGCCGTGTCTACAGTCATCAGACAACAGCCTGCTCTACTTCGACTAGGTTTGCAAGCCAACCGATGGAGGAGCGATGGCGGCTCGACGGGGGGTGACCAGGGACCGGGTGGCCCACGCCGCCCTGGAGGTCCTGGACGAGGTCGGGAACATCGACGGCGTACGGCCGTCGATGGTGGCTGCCCGGCTGGGTATCCGGTCGCAGTCGCTCTACGCCCATGTCGACGGCGTGGACGGGCTGCGTCGACTGCTGGCCCTCCGGTCACTTGCCGACCTGGCCGACACCGTGACCGGGGTCGCCGTCGGGCGGTCGGGTCTCGACGCCGTCGACGCCATTGTCCGGGCGCACCTGGGCTTCGCCATGGCATGGCCGGGACGCTTCAGTGCCGCCATCCACCCGCCGGGGGAGGATTCCGACCTCCTGGCAGCGGTGGAGCGCGTCGGCAGCCCACTCCAGACGGTCCTGGAGCTGCTGGGCCTGGACGCCGACGAGAGGGTCCACTGGACGCGCCTGCAGCTCTCCCTGGTCTGGGGCTTCGCCACCCTCTGGCGCGATGGGCGCCTCACCCTGGCACCACCCCCGGAGTCGACGATCGACCACCTGGTGGCTGCCCTCCTGGTCCGGTTGGAGACCAGCCCGGCAGCGGAGGCCTCGAGATGATCGACGAGCGTCGTCAGCGTGACGACCTGTACCTCTGTCCCAGCACCCTGCTACCCGACACGTTCTCCCTGGATGCAGCGGGCTTCGAGGAGTACGTGGAGGCGTGTGTCGACGCCGGAGTAGCCGGCATCTCCTACTGGACCCTCCACGAGGTCCTGCTGAAGGCGCAGGGGTGGTCCTCCGAGCGGATCAGGTCCCGACTCTCCACTGCAGGCCTCCGGGTCGTCTGCGTCGAGGCCATCTACGGCTGGGCCAACGCAGCCAGCCCCGCCGCGGCCGTGGAGGCGTCACTGGAGTCGATCGACATCGCCTCGGCACATGGGTCACCGAACCTGGCTGCCGTGGTCCTCGAACCGGACCTCCGGTCCATGGAGGCGACTGTGGCCAATCTCGCTGCGGTGGCCGATCGGGCCGCCGATGTGGACGTGGCCATCTGCGTGGAGTTCCTCCCGTGGTCCGGGATCCCGGACATCACGACCTGTTGGGACCTTCTGAAACGGACGGGACGTCCGAACGTGGGGGTGCTGCTCGATTCCTGGCACTGGTTCCGCCAGCCCGGTGGGCCGTACGGCCGCCACGCCGACACCCTGGCCTCCATGCCCGGCGATGCCATCCGGGTATTCCAACTCTGTGACGCCGGGGTCGAGCCCTGGGAGGATCCGATGGCCGAATGCCTGGCCGCCCGCTGTCTGCCCGGTGACGGGGTGGTCGACCACGAGCACCTGTTCGGCCTGTTGCGGGGCATTTCCGCCGATCCGGTGGTCACGCCGGAGGTCTTCAACACCGGGTTGGCAAGGTTGGGAATGGGCCCGATGGCCCGCCGCATAGTCGAGGCCAGCAGGGCGGTCCTGGCCGGCTGGTGATCGACCGATCGGATCCCGTCTACCTTCTGGGGAGGTGACCGGGCCTACGGTGGGCCCGGAGGGAGGAACCGGACGTGGACGGATCCATGCGACGAGTCATCGGACTCTGGTTGGCCATGGCAGTGCTGGCCGGGGGTTGTGGGGGTGGCGGATCGCCCACGACGGCGCCCACCGTTACCGAAGCACCCACGACGACCGTGGTCGAGGAACCGGCCGAGGCCACGACCACCACCGCGGAGGCCCCCGCCGACGAACCGGCCGAGGTGCCCACGACGACCATGGAGGCGCCCGCTGAGGAACCGACCGGAACCACCACCACCACGACGGTGCCGGTGGAGGAGCCGCCGGCGACCACGACGACTACCACGGAGGCCCCGATCGTCCTGACCGACTCCTTCCGGGGGGTCACCTCGGAGACCATCAGGATCGGCTTCACGTCGATCGACTTCGAGAAGTTCAACTCGACCTACGGGTTCAACCTCACGTATGCGAACTACGGGCCGACCGTTGACACCTACGTCGCCCACATCAACGCCACCGGTGGAATCCTGGGCCGGATGGTCGAGATCGTCCACGGGACCTTCCTCCCGGTGGGTGCGGCCACGGCCGAGGCGGTGTGCGTGGAGCTGGTCGAGGACCACCAGGTGTTCGCCGTGCTGAACGGGTTCGCCGGCCCGGGCGCCGAGAGCGTCAACGAGTGCTTCGGTGGCCTGTACGACACGATCCTGGTCGGGGGGAAGCCCACACCCGAACAGCTCGAACGGATCACCGCCACCTGGATCAGCGACGACATCAGCCTGGGTCGTCGCGGCAGGGCCTTCGTGAACCTGCTGCGGGAGACCGGGCGACTGGCCGACCTGGGCACCTTCATGCTCTACGGGGCGAATGGCGACTACGAGGCCACCATCGCCGACACCACGGAGGCCCTCGAGGAGGCCGGCGCGGAGGTGGTCATCGCCACCTACAACCCGAGCACCGGAGATGAGTCGGCCACCATCGCCCACATGGAGGTGGTCCTCGAACGGGCGCGGGCCGAGGGCGTGTCCACCGTGTTCTTCATCGGGGAGGCCGCCTACGCCCAGGAGGTCGTGTTCGAACTGGGTGACGAGTTCATCGTGCTCATCTTGAATGGTGACTCCACCAACCGATGGAAGACCGACCCTCCGCTGGGCATCGATGAAGCGGGCACCCTGTTGACCAACCGGTCGTTCACCTCGTCGACGGACCCGGCCATGGCCGACTGCCTGGCCATCATCGAGGCGGGCCTCGGCCTGGAGGTGCGATCGGTGGAGCTCCTGGAGGAGGGTGAGGCCAACTACTGGGCCGCCACCCAGGCTTCCTGCCGGCTGTTCGAGTTGTTCCGCCAGATCGCCACCGCTGCTGGCCCCGACCTGACCAACGAATCCTTCGCAATGGCGGCTGCCGACCTCGGCTCGTTCTCCATCTCGGGGCAGCCCTACAACTCCCTGGGCCCCGACAAGTCCGACGCCCGCGACACCCTCAGCCTGGCCGAATGGGACCACGGGCTGGGGTTCTGGCGGGCCATCTCCGATCCCGTGGACGTGGGCTGAACGCGGCAGTGACCGGGTCGGGGACCCGGTCACTGGTGGCGGAAGGTGTGGGATTTGAACCCACGGTGACCCGGAGGCCACAACGGCTTTCGAGGCCGCCCCATTCGTCCGCTCTGGCAACCTTCCGCCGACGAGGCTACTGAGGTGCCGACGGACGGCCAACCGGACGGGTCGGCCACCGGTCAGCGGTGTCGGGCGAAGAACGAGGTGAGCAGCTCGGCACATTCCCGGGAGCGGATGCCAGCGGTCGCCGGGTACTCGTGGTTCAGGCGTGGATCGGAGCCCAGGTTGTAGAGGGAGCCGGCGGCGCCGGCCTCCGGGTTGGGTGCTCCCCAGACGAGGCGACCGATCCGGGCCGCCCAGGCGGCTCCGGCACACATCGGGCAGGGCTCCAGGGTCACGACCAGGACGGCGTCGTCGAGGCGCCACGTACCCAGCTCTGAGGCGGCGTCGCGCAGGGCCAGGACCTCGGCGTGGGCGGTGGGGTCACCCGTGGCCCGGCGTTCGTTGTGCCGTCGGGCCACGATCCGACCGCCCACGGCCACCACGGCGCCTACCGGTACCTCGCCCGCTGCAGCGGCCAGGGTGGCCTCGGCCAGCGCCACGCCCATCAGGTCATGGTCGGTCTGGTGGCCTTCATCACCTGGTCCGACGATCGGGTCCGGATGCTCCATGTACGTGACGTTAGGTCCGGGCGCGGCGGCACCCGTCCTCGAGAGTGGCGGCCAGGCGGTCTGCGGCACTCCGGGAGTTCCGCTGAGAGCTGCTGCCTTCCGGCCCTGACCCGGTTCACGGGGCCCGGTCGCACAGGACCCGACCGCCACACTCGAGAACGGGTGCATCCGAACGATACCCGCACCGTCCGTTTCCCATCTCGTGGCTCGGTATCCTTGTCGCCCGGAACCCGGCTGCGTGCCGGGCCCCGGAGGGATGCGAGAGCGGACGATTCGGCACGCCTGGAACGCGTGTGTGGCTTCACCGTCACCGTGGGTTCGAATCCCACTCCCTCCGCCGTTCAGCGGCTCCAGGCCCGAGGACTCCCCCGGTGGTGCCGCTGTAGGGTCGGACCATGGAGTACACGTCGCTCTACCGGCGCTTCAGGCCCCGGCGATTCTCGGAGATCCGGGGACAGGAGCACGTGGTTGCGGCCCTGCGAAACGCCGTACGGGAGGACCGCGTCCTCCACGCCTACCTACTCAGCGGCCCCCGCGGAACCGGGAAGACGACGGCCGCACGGGTCCTGGCCAAGGCCCTGAACTGCACGGCTGTCGAGGACGGCGAACCCTGCGGCGAGTGTGAGTCCTGTACTTCCATGGACGCAGGTACCTCCTTCGACCTGCACGAGTTGGATGCCGCCTCCAACAACAAGGTCGACGACATGCGCGACCTGCTGGCGAGGGTCGCCCTGGGCACCCCCGGCCGGACCAAGGTGTACCTCCTGGACGAGGTCCACATGCTGACCGCCGGCGCTGAGAACGCCCTCCTCAAGACATTGGAGGAGCCTCCCGCCCACGTGGTCTTCGTCCTGGCCACCACCGAGCCGCACAAGGTTGTCGAGACCATCCGGAGTCGGTCGCAGCACCTGGAGTTGAACCTCCTGCCAGCCTCCGAACTCGAGTCCCTGGTGCGCTATGTGATTGCCGAGGCCGACCTGGACGTGGACGAGGACGGCATCTCCCATGTCGTGCGGGCCGGGAGGGGTTCGGCCCGCGACGCCCTGTCGGCACTCGACAGGGTGGTGGCGGGTGGGATCACCCAGGACGAGACCTCCACGGACGAGTTGCTGGCCGCCCTCGCCGAGCGGGACACCGCCCGGGCCCTGGCCGCCCTGGCCGCCGGTATCTCCCGTGGCCGGGAGCCGCGGGTCACCGGCGAGGCGTTGCTGGGTTCCCTCCGGGAGGCCTTCCTCATCGCCATGGGCGTACCACCGACCCAACTGGCCGCGGCGGACCGCGAGCGGGCGGAGCGATTCGCCGAAATGGTCACGCCGGCGGTCACGACACGGGCCCTGGAGGTACTGGGCACCGCCCTGATCGACATGCGTCGCTCCCCTGACCCGCGGGTGGACCTGGAGGTGGCCCTCGTACGCCTCACTGCATCGGAGGTGGCCGGGGCCGGGGATCCGGCAGTCCTCGAGGGCCTCATCCGTCGGATCCAGAAGTTGGAGGCCGCCCTGGCCGGCGGCGCTGCCGTTGCGGCTCCGCCTACGCCCCCGCCCCCGCTCCGCCGCACCGGGCCCGCGGCCCAGGGCCGAGCCAGTCTGGCTGCCACGACCGGGCCGGCGCCCGTTGCCGCCACGGAACCTGCAGCGGGAGCTGACGTCGAGACCGGTGCCGATGGGGAGCCGGAGCCGGCGACCCGTCCGGTCGTGGAGGCACCGGCCGGTCCGGCCACGCCGGTGACGCTCGAGGAGCTCGTCGCGGCCTGGGGAGACGACCTGCTGGACCGACTGGGAAGGAAGGCCCGAGCCAGGTTCTCGGCGGCGCACTTCGTGTCCGTGGAGGACGGCACGGCCGTCATGGCACTTCCAAACGAACCCCACATGCGGCGCTGTGAGGACATGCGATCCGATCTGGAGAAGGTCCTCTCGGAGAAGTTCGGTGGCACGGTTCCCGTGAAGCTGGTGGTGGACGGGGACGTCTCCGCGCCGGTCGTCCCCGAGGTGGTCGCCACCCCGGCGAACGAGGAGTCCATCGACATGGACGAGCTCGTGGATGCCGATATGTCCGAGGGCTCCGCCGTCGAGAAGCTCACCCAGGCGTTCCCCGGCGCCTCGTTGGTCGACCCGGACTGACCGGCGGACGGAGCGACGAACGTGTACGCCGACGCAGTGCAGCAGGTGATCGACGAGTTGGGGCGCCTTCCGGGCATCGGGCCCAAGTCCGCCCAACGCCTGGCCTTCCACCTCATGAAGGTCCCGGTAGAGGACACCACCCGGCTGACGGTGGCCATCGACGAGATGAAGGCGAAGGTCCGATTCTGTGACCGGTGCTTCAACCTGGCCGAGGGAGAACTCTGTGCGGTGTGCACCGACGACCGTCGGGACTCCTCCCTGTTGTGCGTGGTGGAGGATCCCCGCGACATCGTGGCCGTGGAGCGGACCGGTGAATTCCGTGGTCGGTACCACGTGCTGGGAGGGGCGATCAGCCCGATCGAGGGCATCGGTCCCGACCAGTTGCGGGTGAGGGAGCTGCTGGTCCGCCTGGAACCGGAGGGGGTGGTCGAGGTCATCCTCGCCACCAACCCCAACATCGAGGGCGAGGCCACGGCCATGTACCTGGCCCGCCTGCTCGCCCCACTCGGCGTGGAGGTCACGAAGATCGCCAGTGGCCTGCCGGTGGGCGGGGACCTGGAGTACGCCGACGAACTGACGCTGGGCCGGGCCCTGGAGGGTCGTCGGCGCCTGGACGGCGGGTGAAGCGTCTGTGGAATACTGCACCGGAACATGGAAACGCCCCCCGGTGGCTCCCGCCAGACCGGAGGGTCGTTCCCGAGTTGGGTGGAGGGGTGGTTCCCAACTGTTGCAGTCACATTACGACAGTGAAGATATCATTACAAGTCAGGGACAAATCGTCGTTTCTTCGCCAGAGGGCGGGCAATTGGTTTCTTCGCCAGAGGGCGGGCAATTGGCTCCGAAACGGCCAATTCCGGCTCCGTCCGTGCTTATCCACAGGTTCTTCCACAGACAGCCAGGCCCGGTGGAACCCGACGGTGGCCAGCGCCACCCGTAGACCCGGAGGTTTTCCATGCTCTTGACCCAGATCGACCACGTCGCAATAGCGGTCCACGACCTGGAAGCGGCCATCACCTACTACCGCGAGGCCTTCGGTGCCGAGGTGCACCACCGGGAGGTGGTGGAACGCGACGGTGTCGACGAGGCCCTGCTGCGCGTCGGTGAGTCCTACATCCAGCTCACCACCGGAACCCGACCCGATTCGGCCATCACGAAGTTCCTGGAGAGCCGGGGTGAGGGCATGCACCACGTGGGATACCGGGTGGATGACTGCGGTGAGGCCCTGGCGGCCATCGTGGCGGCAGGTGGGCGGGCGATAGACGAGGCTCCCCGGCCCGGGTCACGCGGCACGACCGTGGCCTTCGTGCATCCGAAGGGTTCGTTCGGGACGCTGATCGAGCTGGTCCAGGAGTAGTCGGGACACCTGGAGGCGCCATGGCCGGTATCGACGTCCACCTGGTGGATGGCACCTACGAGCTCTTCCGTCACCACTTCGCCGTGCCGTCGCACGTCACGGCCGAGGGCGTCGAGGTGGCGGCGACCCGCGGGGTGCTGGGCTCGATGCTGAGGCTCCTGA
>Ga0257108_1000013_pt1 | contig 49841 bp, 40 predicted proteins | sample LP_taG_FD_190181 | JGI IMG/M metagenome (GOLD analysis project Ga0257108, IMG submission 190181) | Marine microbial communities from Northeast Subartic Pacific Ocean, Canada - LP_J_2011_P26_1000m | ecosystem: Environmental > Aquatic > Marine > Oceanic | place: Canada: Northeast Subartic Pacific...
GAGGTTGCAGAACGAGCTGCCCGCCTCGATGCACTCGTCAGTAGGCTGCATCACGATCAGAATCGCGCCGCACAGCAGGACCTTGCTGGCCGGGGTCGCAGTCACGGTTGCCTCAGCGAGGGTCTCCTCGGTAGACTGGCACTCCTCGAGGTGGATGCCCTCCTCGATGGTGGTCAGGTGTGGAATGGTGCCTCCGCGCGGACCGTAGGTAGGCCACAGGACCGGCAGCTCGGGCTCGGGGACCGGAGTTTGGTTGTCCTCGCCCCCGCACACCGCGGTGTCGCTGCAGTCGAAGTCGTCGCAGTCCACGTATGGGTCGCCGTCGTTATCCACCCCGTCGCTACAAGCAGTCTCGGTGTCCTCCGAGCCGCCGTTGCTCGGAGGGGTGGTGTCAATCGGACCGGCTCCGGCGACAGTGCCATCGACACGATGCCCGTCCTCGTTCAGCTCTACGTCGTAGTAGTCCCCCCAGAGGTCTATGCTCCTACCGCTCTGAAAGGTAAGTGATCGGTTCAGTACGTCGAAGTAGCGTTCATCCCCCAGCGTGAACAGGTACTCCAGCGGCACGCCAGCGCCTTGGTTGCATTCTTGAAGCGCAGTGAGCATTTCGGCGTAGGTCTGCTGCGCTTCCGGCACGCCGTCGTAGGTGATGTCGGTGGCTTTGGTGAAGCCCACGCCCTCGATTATCTCCACTTCGTCGTCCATCGCTTCCATGATGTCGACGTCGCCGTAGACCGCCAGTCCGCCCACGACGACCAGGCGAACGTCGGGATCGATTGCGTCGACGACGTTGCGGTACGGGTCAGAGCGGAAGGTGTCGAGCACGACTAGGTCGGCGGCCAGCCCCTCCTGGATGCGGCCCGTATGCTCGGACCAGCCGATGGCGTCGACGATGTTGGTGGTGATTGTCTGAACCAGTTCGTAATCGGTGAAGACATCGCCGAGGACGTTGTCATCCCACCAATCAGCGGTCTTCAACTCGTGCATCGAGCTCTTGGAGCCCGATGGCCCCCAGTCGGGCCCGATCATGATGTTCACACCCTCTGCCTTCGCAGTCGCGATGTCCGTGGTGTCGCCGTAAAGCAGCAGGTTCGAGGTCGGCGACCAAGCCAGGCTCCCGCCCACATCTCCAAGCGCTGAGAGCTCGGTCTGCGTCAGACCAGTGCCGTGGACAATGACGACCTCGCCGACGAGCAGGTCGTTAGCGACGAGGATGTCGAACTCGGCGCGACTCGACTCATCGACGCCCTCGGCGAGGTGTAGGAACCAAGCATCGAGCTCGCCCGAGGAGTTACCGTCCTTGATGTGCTGACCGGAGTAGTCCGACTCCAGTTCGGTGACCTTGGTGTGGATGTAGTCCTTGCCGAAGTTGTAGAGTTCAATGTTGCGCGCGAGCATAGTCTCGAAGGTGTCGGTGGAGGATGTGCTGCTGCCCTGCAGCGCGGTGTTGCCACCGGCGACCGCTCGCAGTTCGGCGAATCGCATCGCCGATGAGTCGTATAGTGAGCATCCAATGTCCTTTGCATCACTATAGCCCGAGTAGGACTGCCATTGGTATCTGTTATCCCATCCGTTTGTCCCGTGGTCCCAGAGCGGAATTAGGTTGTATTTTGCATGGTTGTGAGGATCAATGAATCCGGGGTAGATCGTGCCGCTGGTTTGAATCGAAATGACACCTGCTGCAGTTGCCGGCGTACCTTCCGCGGCACTCCAAACTGCTTCGATTATGCCGTCGCGAACCAGTACTCGCCCATCTTCGATGACATCGCTCTCGGAGACCATCGTCACTACGCGTCCCTCAAGGATGTACGCCCCGCTGTGGACGTGGTCCTGCGGAGGGTAGCAGTTGCCCTGCAGGTGGTTGGCGCCCCCCCACTCTAGGTCGTTGGGGCCTCCCGGGGTCGGGCTGCCCTCAGACAACTTGGCCCAGTTACCGCTTAACGAGTCGTATCCGTAGGGGACATCCCAGTCCGAGTCCTCGCCCTCGTAGCTCACCGAGTCGATTTCGGCGCCCGAGCCATCGAGCAGGCGAACGGTGTCCCCGTCCCAGAAGTCAAATTCTATTCCCGTCCAGGATCTGTAGAAGGCGATGTAGGCACCCGCCTCAAGGACGGTGCCCCAGCCGATGCTGCATGCCGGCGAACCGCCGTCGGAGATGTCGTCGAGCCACCACCCACCGATGTCTATTGCATCGGAAGTGGGGTTGTGCAGTTCTACGAACTGGTCGTTGTAGGCCCCCATCGAACCGTCGCCGTTCCAGTCCGTGCCGTCGTATTGCTCGTTGTTAGGAGAGACTAGGATTTCGTTGATGTAAATCGCATCGGTGGGCGCAGTCTGCGCAGACGCCACCATTACTGGGCCCAGACTTGTCATCAGCATCAGTAGGATTGCGGACATGACTGCTGCGCGCATGGCCCGCCAACGCCTCGCTTCAGGCTTTGAACCCCACCGCCCTGCGTTGCAGGGCGCATCACGTGCGAAGTGCGAAGTGCGAAATACGGCCTTCTCACGGGGTTGGAGCATGGCCGGAGCGCGAGTGTCGCGAGTGGTGCTCGCGGTGATGATGGTCTCTAGCATGACGCTTGCAGGCTGCTTCGGTGGTGGCGAGGTCGGAGAGGATAGCCTGGCGCCATGGGATTCTGGCTACAATTACATCGACACCCCATCGTCCTACGAGGATCCTCGGAACTTCACTGTAGGGGCGCCGTTCAGCAACGATACCTGGGGCAACTCTACTTGGACGGTCTACGGCAATGAGCACGGCGGCAACTGCTGCGAGCACTACCTGGCCGCCACCAAGGAGGGCTGGATACTAAACTTCGGCGGCGAATACCCGACTTGGAGCGAGGATAGGGGGCTGACATGGAAAGAGTGGCAGCCCACCATCTTCTCGCAGTTCGGCTGTTATTTGCCCAAGCCCACGGTTCCGGGGCAGGAGGGACTGGGAGAGGGCAGCATCGTTCAGGCCACCAATGGCGACCTCATCGCGATGGGCTGGTTCCCGTACCCGAGCACCAGCGGAGCCGACCAGTTCTACGCCTTCTTCTACGACGCAGAGGACGAGGACTGGAGCTGGTGCTACAACCGGCCCCCGGAGGCCTTCTACGACAGGTCGTGGCAGGTTGAGGTCACGGGTCCCATCAGCAGCATCTACGGCAGCGGGCCGTGGGCCAGCCTCGTCATCAGCAACTTCTGGCACCAAGTGGCCAACCGTGGCGGGCAGATTAGCACTGACGGGTTGAACTACCAGAACTTCGACTTCCCTGATCGCGATGCCAACCTCGACGTGATGGAGATCGATCTCGACTTCGAAGAGCTCGGTGTCGAGTGGGATTACACCAAGCCGCACAAGGAGATGCGCTCCTTCCCGGTGCCCTCGGGCGGCCTGTACTTCCCCAACTACTTCGACGGAGGAGTGGATGCATACCTCGACACCTCGCTCAGCTGGTGGGCTGCGACCAATGCCAACGGCAGCAGTCTGCCTTCGCAGTACTGCTCCTTCGACTCCTCAACGGCGCTCCACTGCGTAACCGCAGCAGGCACCGTGCTCCAGCACATGCTCTCATGGGACGGCGGCCTGACTTGGACCAACCAGACCTACAATCTGTCTTCAGTCGCAACGGAACTGGAGGAGTGGGAGTTCCACGCCAACGGGGCTCAGGACCTGTTCGTACTCAACGTCCGCTACCAGAGCGCCGAGGGTCCTGACGTCGACGTCGCATGGCACGTCAGGGAGTACTCGGAGAGCCTCGTACCCGACATGAAGACCCACCTCGGGCTCGGCGACCTCGACTCGACCTCGGGCGCGGGCAACGACATCAGATTCGACTTCGCCAGCATGGGCATCCTTCCTGACGGCGGCGCGTTCATCGCCTACCACGACTCGACCGACCCCGACCCGCTGTTCGGTGTCGAGATGCTGCTTCCCGTCAGATACGGCCCCGCAGTTGCCTGATCACTAGCCTACGGTGAAAGTGACTCCGATGCCATCGATTTCGAACGAGTCCGCATCAAGAGGCGCCGCGCCCTCGTTGAGCACTGCGCTGCCGGCGCGGGTCTCGCTCTGGACATGCGACCAATCCTCATCGGCCAACTCGCCACCGTCTATCCACAACGACAGTGCGATTGTATCTTCAACGGCGAGGTCCAGTTCCTTGCGCTTCGACTGGATTCTGCGGATGGCGTCGCGTGCGAGCCCGCGCGACATCAGCTCGCCGTCGATGGCCATGTCAAGCACCAGCGAGACGTCGCCGAAGTCCTCGTCAGCCAGAGTGGCGGCCGAGTAACCCTCCTTCTCGGTGCGGCGCACCTCGATGTCGTCCATGGTTATCTGGTATCCAGCGAGGGCGGCGATGCCGGCCTCGACCTCCAGTAGGAGCGAGTCCGGGTCAGCGGTTTCCAGCTTGGCCAGCACCGCCGGCAGATCGGACCTGCACTTGGCGCCCAGCGTCTTCCTGTTCGGCTCGAGCACGATTCTCTGGAAACGGTCGAGGTCATCCTCGGTCATCAGGCTCTCGACATTCAGCTCCTCTGCCAGAATCTCGTGGAAGTCAGCGAGGTCAGGGCCGCCGATGATCCAGCCGTTGCGGCACGGCAGCCTCTGCCGGCGCCCCTCCTCGACCCGGACGCGCCTGCCCGTTTCGGCGAGCGCGCGCACGAGTGACATCTGCTGTTCCAGCCCGTAGTCGCGTGGAGGCAGGCTACGCTCGACCAGCGTCGAGCCGACCGGCCAGTCGGCCAGATGGACAGACGAGCCGGCGAGATTGCGATGAATCCTGTCGGACATGAACGGAGCGACCGGCGCCATCAGGCGACAGACCTGCAGCAGAGCCTCGTGCAGCGTGTGCTGGCAGGCTCGCTTGTCGTTGCTGTCGGCCTCGTCCCAGAGCCTGCGGCGCGAGCGTCGCACATACCAGTTGGAGAGGTCATTAACGACGAAGTCCTCGAGCCCCCGGCCGGCCTTGTGGAAGTCCCAAGACTCGAAGTGCTCGTGGTACGCCTCTGCCATCGCGCACGCCTTCGACAGCACCCAGCGGTCGAGCGGGCTGCGCTCAGACACAGCGACGTAGCCAGACTCGTCGTCGGCATCGAAACCGTCCAGTGCAGCGTAATCGGCGTGGAAGCGGTAGACGTTCCACAATGTGAGGAACATCTTGGCGTAGGACTCTCGAACCCCATTGGGGTTGAAATTGGTGGGAGACCACGGCGCGCTCTGCGTGGTCATGTACCAACGGATCGAGTCAGCGCCCTCCTTGTTGAAGTGGTCCCACGAGTCGACGACGTTGCCCTTCGACTTGCTCATCTTCTTGCCTTCCTTGTCCAGGATGTGGCCTAGAGAGAGGCAGCGGTGGTAGCAGGTGCTGCCGAACACCGCTGTCGAGACGGCGAGGAGCGAGTAAAACCAACCCCGCGTCTGGTCGACGGCTTCGCAGATGTAGTCCACCGGGAACGAGCCGTCAAACCTGTCTTTGTTCTCAAACGGGTAGTGCCACTGGGCGAACGAGGCGCAGCCAGAGTCGAACCAGCAGTCCATGACGTAGGGCTCGCGCACCATCTCGCCCGAGCAGCCGCTCGAGGGGCAGTGCAGCTTGACGTCGTCCACGTAAGGCCGGTGCAACTCTGGGGGCAGAGGCGAACCATCGGTCATCATCGAGGTCATCTCTTCGATGCTGCCTATGCAGTGCTCGTGACTACAGTCTGGGCAGATCCACACGGGGATAGGGGTGCCCCAGTAGCGCTCGCGGCTGATCGCCCAGTCCTTGATGTTCGAGAGCCACTCTCCCATGCGCTTGGTGCCAGTCCACTCGGGGGCCCATTCGACCTCAGAGTTGTACTGCATTATCTCATCGCGCACCGTGGTCATGCGGACGAACCAGCTGTCCATCGCGTAGTACAGCAGTGGGTGGTCGGTGCGCCAGCAGTGAGGGTAGTCGTGGGTATAGGTGTGCTCGCGATAGAGCAGGCCCTGATCGGCGAGGTGGTCGATGATGTCGGAATCGCAGTCCTTGACGTAGCGACCGTCGAGCAGGTGATGGGTCCCGGCGACGAAGGCGCCGTCTATGCCCACGGTGTGCTGAGCCGGGAAGCCGACCTCCATTCCGAGGTTGTAGTCCTCCTCGCCGTACATCACTGCGGTATGGACCACGCCCGTCCCGTCAGTGGTGGTCACGAAGTCGGCAGCGACGACCGTCCAGGCGCTCTCGGAGTCGCCCCGCTCAACCGCGTCGGGGAACAGAGGGCGGTAGGCCTTGCCGATGAGTTGCGAGCCCGGGAACTCGTCGACGACCTCGATCTGGTGGCGCAGGACGTCTGCGAGCAGGTCCTTGGCGAGAATCATCTCCTCTCCGACCTCGGCACCGCCACGGCCCTCCCACGAGCCCGCAGGTGGCTCAGTGATGCGGATGCGGCAGTAGGTGACATCAGGGCCGACGGCGAGCCCCACGTTGCCCGGCAGGGTCCACGGCGTGGTCGTCCAAGCGAGGACGGAGGCATCATCGTCGACGAGTTCGAACTTGATGTAAACAGCAGGCTCCGAGACCTCCTTGTAGCCCAGAGAGACCTCGTGGGTGGAGTAGCTAGTCCCCGTCTGGGGGCAGTAGGGCAGGACCTTGTGTCCGCGGAACAGCAGCCCCTTTTCGAACATCCGCTTGAGTGACCACCATGCGGATTCGATATACTCGTCGTGCAGCGTAACGTAGGGGTCGTCCATGTCAATCCAGAAGCCCATGCGTTCGGTCATCTCGCGCCACGCCTCCTCGTAGGTCCAGACGCTCTCCTTGCACCTCTCGTTGAACGCCTCCATGCCATAGGCCTCGATGGCCTCGTTGGACATCAGATCGAGTTTCTTCTGCACCTCTATCTCGACGGGCAGGCCGTGGGTGTCCCAGCCCCCCTTGCGCTCGACGACGTGCCCCTCCATGGTCTTCCATCGGCATACCATGTCCTTGAACAGCCTCGAGATGACGTGGTGGATGCCCGGTCGGCCGTTGGCCGTGGGCGGCCCCTCGAGGAAGGTGAAGGGGCTGGCGCCGTCTCGGCGCGCCTCGATGGTCGCCTCGAAGGTCCCCTCTTCGCTCCATGTCTCCATCAAGGCAGTCTCTAGGGCGACCGGGTCGAGGTCGCCGGCTGGTTCGGGTACGCCCATCGGCCCGGCGACCTACGGCGCTGTATTGAAGATGCCCCGTTCGCCCATAGGGCGACTTCGTCGTTTAGTAGGATTCAAGAGTGCCCGTCGGGACGGTCGAGCGTGTCTCAGACGGCGACTATCGCGGTAGGAGGAATGACCTGCACCGGATGCTCGGGCAGGGTCAGGGACGCTCTCGAAGGGCTGGAAGGGGTCCTCAGCGCCGAGGTCTCCCACGAGACCGGTCAGGCAGTCGTCTCGCATTCCGGGACCGGCCGCGACTCTATGGTAGCGGCGATCACCGGCGTGGGCTACACCGCCGACGGCGCCAGCGTCGACTTCAACTGGGGAGACGGAGACGTCTGGAGGAAGTCCGCGAACAACACGAAGTGGTGCCTAATCGGCTGCTCGATTGGCGAATTCGGCACGCTTGCATACTACTCGTACTCAGGAATCACAGCAGACCTCGCGATGTACTCGAGCATGTGGTACTTCTACGCCGTCTTGCCGCTCATAAACGGGCTCGTAACCAGCGTGATGCTCGAGACCAGTCTGCTGATGCGGGGGCAGATGGACTTCAGCAACGCCCTGTCAACGGCTCTCGGCATGTCGTTCATATCGATGCTGATGATGGAGATCGCGATGGAGATTACCGACTTGTTGTTCACAGCCGGAGAGCTCGGGCTGAACTACTTCGCGATACCACTGATGCTGGTCGTCGGATTCCTCACTCCGTGGCCGTACAACTACTGGCGGCTGAAGAAGTACGATGCAGCGTGCCACTGAGGCTCCGGCAACCTTGAATGCCCGCGTCTTCTACATCGGTCGATGACCGAGATTTCCCGGCAGGCTCCTTGGTTCCCGGTGGTGATGGTCGCCCTCCTGCTAGTCGCCCTATCAAGTCAGCAATTGAGGCCGGCCGGCCAAAGTGACACACAGGATGACGACACGCAGGTAGACTACGGGATTGCATTCCTATCTCCCTCCGAGGGAGATTGGGTCGAGGGAGATTGGGTCGAGGTCACCGTATCCACAACGGGCGACCTCGATGAGGAATCACTCGAACTGTGGGTGAATGGCCAATTGGAGGCCACCGAGCCAGTGGCGGACTCAGTCTCCTTCGATATCGACGCCTCGGGTTACTCCGACGGGACTGGGTCCCCAGCCGCTCTCGAGCTCGAGATCCGAGTGGGTACGCACGACGCTGGAGGGCTGAGCTTCACAGCAATCTTTCCCCAGAGGTTGACCGACAGCCCCGCCGAGGACATCCAGCCGGAGTGGAACACCGAGGGCGACACCCTGCTGTTCAAGTCCTCGAGGGACCTAGAAGAGGGCACCTATGAGATATACAGATTGTCACCGGATGGCAGCGAGCCTTCGCTGGTGACCACCGAGCAGAGGTACCACGGTTATCCGGGTTGGTCCCCTGATGGCAGCCACGTGGTGTTCAACTCCTGGGTGCGCGACAGCGAATCGGACAGCCACCAGATGGAGATCTTCACGGCGAGCATCTCTACGGGTGAGACCCACAGGGTAACCGACAACGCGGCGTTCGACGACTCGGGCCGGTGGTCGCCGGACGGCACTGAGATAATCTTCTACTCGAACAGGGATGGCACGATGGACCTCTGGAAGGTTCCCGTGAGCGAGACCGGGGAGCCGACGGGCCCACCGCTCAAACTCGTGGGCACGGGTGCGAGGGAGCACTGCGGGCGCTGGTCGTCGGACGGTGATTGGATAGTCTACGAGTCGGACCAGGGCGGCAGCAACGACATCTGGGTGGTGTCCTCGGACGGAGAGGGGCCGACCCAAGTCACCTTCGACGACTATCAGGACGGTTACCCGGCATGGTCTCCGGATGGCTCGCACGTCGTCTACAACTCCGTGCGCGGCATCAACGGTGACCTCTACGTCCTCTCGCTCTCCGACGGGGGGCTGCACCGCCTGACTTCCGACACGGCGATTGACGCACATCCCACTTGGTCAGCCGACGGCCGCCACATCGCCTTCCACTCGGACCGCTCTGGGGACTTCGACATCTGGATGGTCGAGATTCCCCTGATTGAGGCACCAGCGGACATCTCAGTCGCGGGAACCCTGACTCCGGCACACGCATCTCCGCTCACGCTCCTCGTGCTGCTCGTAGTGCTCCTAGGAACGACATCCGGCAACCTTGAATGCCCCCGTTCCCCCCTGAGTACTGATGGGCGAGGTCGTAGCGCTCCTGCAACTCAATCCGACCGTCGGGGACATTGAATCCAATGTCGCTGAGATAGAGCGAGCAGCCGCTCTGGCGGCGAGCAACGGGGCTTCGGTCGCGTGGACCTGCGAGCTCGCAGTGTGCGGGTATCCGCCCCGCGACCTGTTGCTCGAGGACGGCTTCGTCGAGCAGTGCCAGGTTGCTGCCAGCGCAGTGGACTCGCCGATACCCCTACTCGTTGGCTCGCCCATCGATTCGGGCAGCGAGCGCACCAAGCCGGCCAACGGCGCGGTGCGCGTCGGACCCGGTGGCAGCGGCGAAGTCACCTGCCGCAAGCAGCTGCTGCCGACCTACGATGTGTTCGACGAGGCCCGCTACTTCGAACCCAACCTCGACGCGGGCCTTGCAACCGCAGCCGGCATGCACCTCGGGGTGACCATCTGCGAGGACGCATGGCAGCATGTGGGTGATGTGCCCAGCGACTACCGCACAGACCCCATAGAGCAGCTGGCGGAGTGGCAGCAGCGCGATGGGCCGCTCGAACTCACTGTCAACCTCTCCGCGAGCCCATATCACCTTGCCAAGGAGGGCGAGCGCGCAGCGCTGGCAAGAGCCGCCGCAGCCACCCTCGGCCACCCGTTCGCACTGTGCAATCAGGTCGGTGGCAACGACGACCTGATCTTCGACGGCCGCTCACTGGTCGCATGGCCCGACGGAACCGTCGTGCAGGCGCCCGGCTGGTGCATGGGCGTGATGCTCGTCGACCTCGACGACCCATCGGCGGCCGCTTGGATTCCTTGGCCTGAGGGCGAATGTGGACCTGATTGCCGGTGCGCTGTGCAAATGGTCGCGCCGGGCGACGAGCCGACTGCACCCGACAGCGGGGCTGACCTGCTGAGCGCGATCACCACGGGGCTGGGCGACTACTGCCGCAAGTCGGGCATCAAGAGCCTCGTCCTTGGTATGTCCGGGGGCATAGACTCCGCCGTGTGCACGGCGGTAGCCGCGCGCGCGGTCGGGCCGGCAAGTGTGCTGGGCCTCTCAATGCCAAGCAGACACTCGAGCCAGCACTCGATCGACGATGCGGTGGCGACCGCCGAAGCCCTTGGAATCGAGATGCTATCAGTGCCGATCAACGAGCTTCACGAGGAGGCCGAGGAGGCATTGGCGGGAGAGTTGGTTTCGGGCGACCCGGTGGCTGCGGAGAACCTGCAGGCGCGCATACGGGGGATGCTGGTGATGGGCGCTGCTAACGCGCGCGGCTCGATGGCTGTGGCAACGGGCAACAAGTCGGAACTGGCGGTCGGCTACTGCACCCTGTACGGCGATATGAACGGAGGCTACGCGCCTCTCGGAGACCTCTACAAGACCCAGGTCTACGAGCTGGCCCGAGCCATCAACGCCGACGCTGAATCCATGGGCAACCCGCCTCCCATCACCGAGTCCACCATCACCAAGCCACCATCAGCCGAGCTCGCCCCCGACCAGGTCGACCAGGACAGCCTCCCTCCCTACACCACGCTCGACGCCATCCTCCACGCTCTCATCGAAGGCATGGCCTCGCCCGAGAGCATCGCCGTTCAGGGCTATGACGAGGACACAGTGGCATGGGTCGAGGGCAAACTCAACGCCAGCGAGCACAAGCGCTGGCAGATGCCACCGGCCCCGAGAGTCAGTGAGCGAGCGTTCGGCCAGGGTTGGAGGCAGCCTCTGGCAGCCAAGCGCTGAAATCACGGTGGATGACTTGAATAGAAGGACGGGATGAAGGGGGCGCATGGCAGAGGGATACGCGGACAGGGGCCACATCATGGCCGTAGAATTCGATAGGAAGATTATCGTTTACTGGTGGATAATGGCGAATTTAGGTCTTCTTGTGACAGTGGTTGGAATCATAGCAATGATTGTCTGGATTCCGTTTGGATGGATTGTGCATAAGAAGCAGTTCGAGCACATGAGCGGGGCCCTGACAGACCGCTCAATCAATATGCGCATGGGATGGCTATTCAAGAAACAGCAGAACATTCCCTTGGACAAACTCACAGATGTGTCTATTCACGAGGGCCCAATACTGAACGCATTCGGAGTTGTAAGGATGCAGTTTGAGACAGCTGGTGCTGCACCATTCATCCTCACCGGGGTGAAAAACTCCGATCAGTTCCGCGACCTCGTTCTTCAGCAAAGAGACTCATTGGTTTCCACTCCTCAACAGTCTGCACCTTCAGACGACTCCAACGACGTCCTAGTCGAGATCAGGGATATCCTTCAGCAGATCAATGCGAACCTCTCGGATGATGAAGAATAGACTCCCGTGGGTTCAGCCTTTGTATTACAGGCCCCCATCTGCCTCCATGCAGAGGTGCGGCGTCGACGAGGTAAGCGATGCTTTCGACGCCGATGAGGAGATTTCACTCCTGCTGGTGCGCCGTGACTCCCAGAACCCAGGAGTGGCGCGCCTGAGGGCCATCGCTGAGGAGAGAGGGATTCCTGTCAGGGAAGGATCCAGCAGTGATGTCTGGAGGATGGCGAGGGACACCCACGACGAGACCCCAGAGGTGCTCGCACTGGTCGGCCGCAATCCCGACGCGAGCCTCGAAGAAGTACTCGAACGAGGCGGACTGGTCTGGATGCTCGCCGGGGCGCGCTACCCGGTCAACATCGGCTTCACCATCCGCACCGCTGAGGTCAGCGGCGCTGATGCCGTGTTCGTTGACTGCCAACTAAACCACAGCGAGCGCAAGGCGGCCCTGCGCGCCTCTATGAAGGCCCACCGGTTCATGCCCGTGCACTGGGTTGACGGCTCGCAAGCCATCGATTCAGCCAAGGCTTCGGGGTTCAGGGTGATAGCAGTCGAGGACAGCGGCCAAGCCGACCCGTGGGATGCTGACCTGACTGGTGATGTGATGCTGATCGTGGGCGGCGAGCATGACGGGATTCCTGATGATATGCTCGCTGCATCGGACCTCGTGGTCCGCATACCGATGAGCGGCTTCGTCCCCTCTTACAACCTACAGGCGCCGATGGCCGTAGTGGCCATCGAGGCTCAGCGGCAGCGTGCCGATGGCGACTAGTGCCCATATTCTCGCCAATCTCGGTGCAAATGCCATCCAGCAACCCGATTTGAAAAGAACCGATTCGATAATCCGATTGCGTCGTATTGAAGGGGACCACCATACGGGAGTTAGGCGTGGACATCCCAGATGACCTGCGCTCGATGCTCGAAGGCGGGCATGGCCCGACTAAGCAGAAGGCCGCTCGCTTAGTGGTGGATCTGGCATCTACAGCGGGAGCCAGCGAGTTCGTTCGCGTGGAGCACGCGCATGTCTCGGGGGTGAGCGTGATCACCGGCGGACACGGACTGCGCCGCTTCCTCTCGGACCTCGCCGGTGACCCTGAGGGCAAGGTAGCAATCCCGACGACCCTGAACTCCGCTGGCTGCGACCACGAGCGCATGGAGGAGATGGGCATCGACCACCCAGGCTTCCTGGAGCAGCAGTTCGAAATCGTGCATGCGTATTCGAACCTCGGAATCGAGCCGACTCTGTCCTGCACGCCCTACGACAGGGGCGTGGACACAGGAGAGGGCATCGGCTCGTGGGCCGAGTCCAACGCTGTATGCTTCTCCAATTCCTACACCTCACTGGTCACCAACCGCGAGTCCGGCCTCTCGGCACTTGCCTCTGCCCTAACTGGATGGGCTCCCTTCTGGGGCTTGCATATCCCCTCAAACCGCGCCCCCAACATCCATGTTCACGTCGAGTGCAAGATGGCCGATATCACCGACTGGAGTGTGCTTGGCGACTGGATAGGCAAGCAGGTACTCCCTGAGTGGGACTTGCCCTGGGGCCCGATTCCTCGCATCACAGGACTTCCCGAGTGGGCCAACTTCGAGATGCGCAAAGCACTCACTTCAGCGGCTGCAAACTACGGCTGCCCGCTGCTATGGGCAGATGGACACACTGCCGACGCCCCCACTGTCGACGACTATCAGGGTGAGCTGACATTCACCGAGGCGGACCTTGCTGAGCGCTACCACGAACTCTCCCCTAAGGGGCAGGTCGACCTCGTCGTGATCGGCTGTCCCCAGGCGAGCGTCGGCGAGGCCCGTACGACCGCGGCGGCCGTCCGTGCGCGGATGGAGCTGGGCGAGAAGATTCCCGACCAGCGGCTCTGGGTCTTCATGAGCGGCCACAACCACGACCTCATCGCCGCCGACGGCACTTTGGACGTGCTGGAGGAGGCTGGAGCACTGGTTCTGCGCGACACCTGCCCCGAGGTCACCCCCTACAATCGCTCGCACTACAACCATCTGCTGACGAACTCGCTCAAGGCCGAGCACTACCTGACGAGCGGCCTCAATCGCATGCCTACAAGCGTGGCCCCAATCGATCAGTGCGTCGCTCACGCCTTCGACCCTATGCTCATAGGGGGTGAGAGGCCGGTGCTCGGAGCCAGGGAGGCTAAGCCCATGGCTTCCGCCAAGTCGCACCGCAGCGGCGAGCACGAATCCTCAGGCAGGGGAATCCCGAGCCAGAGCGAGTGGAGCGTCTCGGGTAAGGCGCTCGTGACCGATGTCCCGATCACCTACCTCGGGTACGTCAACAGCGACACTGGGGTTATCGAGGAGCCCGGCCACCCCCTCGACGGGACGGCAATCGAGGACACCGTGCTGATCTACCCGAAGGCTTCAGGCTCGACTGTAGCACCCTTCGTGCTGATGGGGCTGATCTACACAGGCAAGGGCCCCGCAGCCATAGTCAACCGTGACGTCTGCCCACTCTCACTCCCTGCCGCCTCGCTGTTGAGTGTACCGTACGCTCATGGCTTCGACGACGACCCGACGCTGGAGGTCAACACCGGCGACGGGGTTGAACTGACTCTGAGTGGTGGAAACGTGAATCTCAGGGTCATCGCCCGCGTTAGCGAGGATTGATGGCTTCCGGTGCTTCGCACCGGTTCCATGTCTGCGCGTCCAGACCCCGAGCCGTGCCGAGCGCAGGACCTAGGCCTGTTCGAAGTGGTGACCTGTGACGGCGCTGCGAGAATCGGACGTCTGCACACCCGACACGGCGCACTCAACACACCGATGCTGCTCCCCGTGGTCAACCCCAACCTGCGCACCATCGAGCCACGGGAGATGTGGGAGCGGTACGGCGTTGAGGCTCTCATCACCAACTCCTACGTGATATGGAAGCACGACGATTTGCGCGAACAGGCTCTGGCTGACGGCATTCACAATCTGCTTGACTTCCCAGGAGTCGTCGTGACCGACTCCGGGGCATTCCAGTCATATGTCTACGGCGACGTCGAGGTCGGAGCAGAGGAGATAGTCGCATTCCAGCGTGACATCGGTGTAGACATCGGAACCATGCTCGATGTCTTCGGCCGACCCGACATGAGTCGGGCCGAGCTCGAGCACTCGGTCGAGGAGACAGCGGCTAGAGCCGAGCAGTCGCTCGATATCGCCGGTCAGAAGCTTCTACTCAATGGCCCGGTACAAGGCGGCCTGCATGACGATCTCAGGGCAAGAGGGGGCATTCTGATGGGCTCCGCCGCGGGACAGCACCGTGGCTTCGCAGTCCATCCCATCGGAGGCATCGTCCCGCTGATGGAGAAACAGCGCTACCGGGAGTTGTTCCGCATACTTCTCGCCGCGAGGTCGACCATCCCTCCCAATCGCCCCATCCATCTGTTCGGCTGCGGCCATCCGCTGCTGTTCCCGATGACCATCGCACTGGGTGCTGACCTGTTCGACAGTGCGGCCTACGCAATCTTCGCTCGAGACGACCGGCTGCTCACCCCGACAGGCACGGTCAAACTGGCCGACATTCGTGAATGGCCGACCCACTCCGCCGCTCTGTTCGGGCACGAACCTGACGCAGTCAGAGCGATGCGCTCCGATGAGCGCTCGACCCTGCTCGCGCACCACAACCTCGAGATCACTCAGGCTGAGTTGGCTCGTTGCCGGGAAGCGATTCGGAATGGCACTATCTGGCAACTCGCCGAGCAGCGCAGCCACGCCACGCCGCAACTGCGGGATGCCTTCCTCTGGGTGCTCGAGCAGCTGGACGAGTTGGCCGATGACCCGATAGGAGACTCCGTACTGAATCTGATGGCTTCGACCAACCCGGTCAGGAGCGGCGGCGAGCATCTGAGCGACGATGTTGGCATGAGGCCGCACATACTGCATCTCCACGCTCTGCTATCGATGCGCTGGAGGGTGCCGGGCTCGTGGTGGGACGGCTCCGAGGATGGCCCCGAGAGAACAGTCCTGATAGAAGGGGCAGCCCCGCCGTGGCGCGATTCCGCACTGGGTGCGGTTGTCTCAGCACTTGTCGATGAACCGAGGAGCGTAGTACTGGTATCAACTCCGCTCGGACCCATCCCTTTCACTCTCGAGGATGTCTCTCCGTGGTGCCACCTCGACGGTCCTGACGACATGTGGAGGGAGGTCTACGACGACGATGAGATCGCAGACAGCCTCGAGGAACTCGGCCTCGATGGATTACCTCTCGTTCGCATGCCTCCATCTTCAGACTTCAAGCACGAGCGGACCGCTGCGGTACGAGCATGGCTCGACCGCTGCGCGGTGGTCGACAAACTGGCCGTGCTCTGCGGCGTCAGCCCGACAGACGGGTGCAGGCTGACTGATGGCATGAGCAGCCGCCGCTCTCGCACCGACCGGATGGTCAACATCCACTCGGGTGACGAGCACATGCTATCGCCCCGTCTCGCAGATGGCGGCATCACCCTCGCACTCGACGGTGCGCGACGCCTCAACGACCTGAACCCCAACCCTCCCGCAGCCTTCGATGAGCCGATCGAGGACGTCGGCTCGGACCACCCGGGAATCCCCCGGGTGTGGTTGCTTGACGACGCCATCCCATTTGTCGGACGTGGCCGCAATGTAATGCAGGGTTACGTGCTTGGCGCGGACCCTCATCTCACTCCGGGACAGCCCTGCCTCGTGGTCGACGGAAACGGCGGACTGGTCGCTCATGGGACCGCAGTCACCACCGCACTGGAGATGGCGCATCTCAAGAAGGGAATAGCGGTGAGGGTGCGTGACGGAGCCCTGAAGGACTCCTGACGCTAACCTCCTCGCTCCGGTCGGGGATTAGTTCAAGTGGCGCACTTACTAGCGAAGTTCGACTCCCTCTAGGGAGTCGAGGGTCGGAAATGGGCACAGAATTGAACGGCGCCCCGGTCATCACGGCCGTCAATCTGCGCAAGATGTACGGCCCCCACCTCGCGTTAGACGACGTCAACCTCGAGATCCCTTCTGGCGCCGTCGGCATCCTCGGTCCGAACGGCGCCGGCAAGTCGACCCTGTTCAAGTGCCTGCTCGGGCTGATTAAGACGACATCGGGAGAAGGCACCGTACTAGGTTACGACATCAGAACAGAGGGCGACAAGATCCGCTCTAGGATCGGCTACATGCCTGAGTACGACGCACTCGACCCCGGGCTGGCCGCAATCGACCAGGTCCGCTATTCCGGCGAGCTTCTGGGCATGAACCCGGCCCACGCCACTCAAAGGGCTCATGAGGTACTCGAGTACGTCGGGCTGAAGGACCAGCGCTACAGAAAGATCGAGACCTTCAGCACCGGTATGATGCAGGCCACCAAACTGGCTTGCGCCCTCGTCCACGACCCTGAGATCCTTATTTGCGACGAGCCAACCAACGGCCTCGACCAGAGGGCCCGCGAGTTCATGCTCCAGACGCTCAGACGCACTGTCTCTGAGGGCGGTCGCTCGGTCTTGATGAGCAGCCACGTCATGGACGATGTCCAGGATGTATGTGATCGCATCGTGATGATCCACAAGGGGAAGATCGTAGTACAGAGTCGGATCGATGAACTAGCCAAACAGGTCGACCGGGAGATCGAGATTTCGATCTGGGGTGGTGCCAGCCGCATGCAGGCAGCACTCGAGGGACGCGGCTTCGAGGTCCGCAGACTCGGTAGGGTGATTCGCGTCGACCGCGTCGACGACAACACCACGTTCGTCATCCTGGAAGCCGCCGTCGAGGCTGGTGTCCAAGTCCGACAGATGCAGGAGTACGAGCCCGACCTAGAGGACATCTTCCTGCTGATCATGGACAAGCTCGGAGCCAAGGTCAAGGGAACCTCGGAGTTGATGACCGAGAGTCACACCGGAGGTGGTTCGCCTGAGTGATGACGGGGTCGACATAGGAGGCGGCAAGACCCGAATGGAGGTTGCCTACGGATCCGGTGATGGCGACGACGAGGCTCAGGCCATAGTGGCCAAGAAGGAGGCAACGCTAGGGGCGATATTCGATCAGTCCTACCGTCCATGGGAGGGCGAACTGGGCCCGAGGTGGGTACGGAACTACGCCATCTTCAGGCATCATGTCTACGGTCTCTTCAGAGGCACGGGGCACCGCCACTACCATCCGATGGTGAGGCTGACCATCCTCATCATACTGCTGTTCTCGCTGACGCCCGTGCTTATGCTCTTCCTCGCCTCGCTTTCCGGCGGTGGCGAGATAGGCGATTTCACTGCAAGGATGTGGGGCATCAACCGCTACAACCTATGGGGCCAGGTTCTGGGCTACTTCCCTAGGAACCTGTGCTGTTGGCCCCTTCTGACCGCCTTGGTGGTAGGGGGGATGATCTCCGACGACCGCAGGAACGGAACCAGCGCCATCTACTTCTCGAGGCCTGTCACGAGGTTCGACTACACCGCGATGAAGTACCTCAGCGTGGCAGTGGTGCTGGGTTTCGTCATCGTCCTGTCGTACTTCGTATACTACACCACGGCCATCATCTTCAACGCCGAGGGGTGGGCATACCTCGTCGACACCCTCCCGATGTTCCTCGGGGGATTGCTGGCAGGCATCCTCGTGGTCATAACCTACACCTCTATCGGGCTCGCACTATCGAGCATCAGCCAGAGCCGCTTCTTCGCAGCCATCGCCTTCCTCGGTTTGATTTACGGTACCAAACTGCTCGCCCTGCTGATCGACACCCAGTTCGACTCCTCCATCCTGTACATCCTAAGCCCTTACGACTGCCTCGCCCACATCGGTCAGTGGCTGCTGGGAATAGACCAGAACTACGAACATCCGCTGTCCTTCTCTATAGTTTCGATATTGGTGATTAACGCCGCTTGCATCGGGCTGCTGACAGCACGCGTGAGCTCTCTGGAGGTGACGAGGGAATGAGTGATTCGAAGACGCCTGCAGTCTTGGTGGATCAAGCCTCGAAGTGGTATGGACAGGTCATCGGCCTCAACGACGTCTCTCTTGCCATCGATGGCGGCGTGACCGGTGTGCTTGGCCCCAACGGAGCCGGCAAATCGACCCTGTTCAAACTCCTGATGGGCCGGCTGAAACCCAGCCAAGGCAGTGTCCGGCTGTTCGGCATCGACCCGTGGTCCAACACCGCTCCGTACCGCAGGGTCGGATACGTCAGCGAGTCCGAGAGGATGTACGACTGGATGACCGGACTCGACTTCGTCACCACGCTGGCAAGGCTCCATGGCATGACTCGCGAGGAGGCTACGGCCAGAGCCGAGCACGTGCTCGACTTCGTCGGCCTCGCCGATGTCCGGAACAAGGAGCTAGGCAAGTACAGCAAGGGCATGAGGCAACGCGTCAAGATAGCCCACGCACTAGTGCACGACCCCGATCTCATCATCCTCGACGAGCCGCTGCACGGCTGTGACCCGATCGCCCGGACCAGCATCATGAGCGTCATCCGCGAGCTTGGCTCGCAGGGCAAGACCGTGCTGATATCGAGCCACATCCTCGAGGAGATAGAGCGCATTACCGAGCAAATCGTCATACTACACAACGGCAGGCTGCTCGCCCTCGGAAACCTGCACGCCATCAGAGGACTGCTCGACAAGCATCCTCACCGGATACTGCTGACATGTGACGACCCTCGCAGACTCGCCTCCGCGTTCATTGCCGAGGACCCGGTCCACGGTGTGAGCTTCCCTGAAGAGGGCCAGTTGGAGATCCAGACCAACAATCTCTCTGAGGCTCATTCCATCCTGCCCCGTGTCATAGTCAATTCAAAGGCCAACGTGACCTCGATTGAGAACCCCGACGACAACCTCGAGTCGCTGCTGGGCTACCTCGTGGGAGGTGATTCGTGATGGATGAGAAGGGCCGGGCGCTGAGTGAGACGGTGTGGACGCGCCTCGACCGCAAGGCCGGAGCGATAACCGAGTTCACCGTAAGGCAACTCAGGCATCGCATCTCGACATGGGTGGTGCTCTCCGTCGGCGTTCTCGTGATGGCCCTGCTGCTGGCTTTCTATGTCGACGCCATCAGGGAGACGGACGAGCCCTACGACGATGACGGAGATTCCGTGGACTGGGACAAAGACGGCTACCCTAGAGGCCAGGAGGATAAGTTCGGAACCAGTGACTGGGACGGCACCGAGTACCCAGGCTCCGGCTACTACGAGGCAGACGGCGATATAGACTGGAACGACGATGCAAGATTCCACTCTGGCAACCACACTTGGCATGGTGAGGGCTACTTCGAGGCCGATTGGCTAGACACCGACTACTCCGGCGGCCGTTGGTCGGGCATCATCGACTGGGAGGACGTGGAGGCTTGTCCTGAAGGGCAAGTCACCGAAGACTGGTGGCCGGAGTGGGGCGAGGCCTGCATCTACGAAGACGACTCCTACTTCGTCAGTGGGAGATTCAAGGCCTCCGGGTCAGTCAACGTCCCCGATAACCTCCGCATGGAGTGGGGGCACATGACCGACGAGTACTACGTCGAACCTGACCCGGCCTCGATGTACATCGACGAGGACGGTATCCTGTGGGACGGCAGGGACGTCTCCGAGATCGGCACCGAGATTGACGACGACGGCGACTGCTTGCTGTTGATGAATGACGACAACAACAACGGCATCCCCTGTGACGTGATTTGGATCCTCGACGCCGACGGCGACGAGATTATCGATATTCGTGCGGATTTCAATGTGAATGAGGATCCCGCGGAGGGCGAGTACGTCGGCGAGTCATCACACAGGACCTTCATTATCGGGACCGGAAAGATGGCCTTCGTGATGCTGCTCGGGATCTTCATCCCGTTGTTCCTCGCTCTTGGCCTGGTGAGGGACGAGACCGAGAACGGCACACTTCACTACCTGCTCTCGAAGCCGATCCACCGCGCCGAGTTCATTCTCTACCGGTTACTCGGCTATCTGCTTCTGACAGGCACCTACATCCTCGTGCTGGTGCTGCTGATGGCGCTGATTACCTCGCTCATAGGGCCGGGCGAGAGCCTGATACGGCTGTCCGACTTTCCCGTTTGGCTGGGAATCGGTCTCGCGACCATACTGGTGTTAGCAGCCTATGGGGCGATGTACAACACGTTGGGCCTGATATTCCCCAAGTACGGCGTCTACATGTGCATTATTCTGGGAGTCTGGGAGTTCATCATGGGCTTCTTCACGTTGACCTTGCCCTCAGCGAATGTGCCGATGCTGTCAGTATCCCACTGGGCCTTGCAGATGATAGACGCCATCGTACTCATTGCATGGCCCGACACCCTGCAGTACTCGCAGATGGCTGACGCCTTCGGGTTCGACTCACCTCTCCCGTTCTTCTGGCAGCCTCCGGTCCACACGCTCGAGACCCAGAGCCCGGTGGTAGCCCTCCTGGTCAGCATTGCCGTTCTGCTGGTGATTACCCTTGGAATGATTGGCATCGGGCAGTCCAGCTTCAAGAACCGAGAGATAATGTGAGGAGGTCGCTCGATGGAGAAGTTCGTAGGCGATTTGTCCTCACTGTGGCGCCTCGACATAATGCCGCCAATCCCCCGCCTCTCATGGTGGTGGTATTGGGTCATCATGTACGTTCCCGACCCGGATATCCCGACGCGCTCACGCCAGCTGATGATTCTCTGGTCAACCAAGGAGACGCCAGCGATTCGCGTCAGCGGACACTGGTGGAAGCCCGGCTCGCGAATGTCCGTGGATGAGCACGGTGGGCACGTCGTACCAGGGATGGTCTGCGCTTGGTGGTACGACGGCAAGCGCATGTTTGAACCGCTGGTAATCAGAGAGTGCAGGATGGCCGTTGTGAACGACAAACACCCCCTCTGGCCCGGCAGGGGGACAGGAGAGGGCGCGGGCGCGGTAGTCCCGATACTCGACGAGGACTTCTCGTTGGGGATGCGTCCCGGGAACGAAAGCATCTGGCTTTGCCTCACCAGTGATGCCGAGGCACGGGCCGAGGGCTCCCCTACGTCATTCGAGGCTGAACTTGAGCCTTGGTGGGGCCCGCCTAGCACCCTGACCTACAAGAACAACATCTACGGGCTTGGGATGGGGTATGATATCCTCAGGCTGCAGGGGACCAAACTCAAACTCAAGGTAGACGACGAGGAGTTCGAGGGCACCGCGTATTTCCAGAAGGTATCGGTGCAGGCCCCCTCCTTCCCATGGTACTGGGGCATGCTGCACTTCGACGACGGCTCCTACATCGACTGGTTCATGCCACACAGCACCCCTAGCATGACCTCGATGGATGACACCCCATGGCGTCGCCGACACTTCTTCCGCACCCCTTCGATTGGGACCGGGATCTTCCATGACGCGAAGCGTGGCAGGACAGAGAACTTCGCGCGCTGCGAGGTCGAGGTGGCCGAACCAGACGACGAGGAGCCGCTGAGGGACAATCAGGGCAACCCCCTACCGAAGTTCAGAATCAGACTATGGAACGGCCGTACGCAGATTTCGATCGAGGTTCGCGCGTGCGGACGGGCACGCTGGACCTTCGACCAGCCCACGCGCGCGGGCATGGTGAGTCACTTGACGTACAACGAGTACCCCCTCGAGGTCGAACGTATCGCGATACTCGACGAGCAGGGCCTACGCAGTATTGACGACTACGAGTGGATACACGGCAACGCCGAGCACACTTGGGGTATTCTGCACTGAGTCACTTCGGCCCGCAAGCCCACCTTCCGCACCGTTCATAACAGTGGGCCCACCAAGGCGTCACCGGGGGAATGGAATGAGTGAGGAGGACTTAGTCACAAGAGCAGCCCAACATATCACACAGGGTGATTTCATGGGGGCGATGGCCCTTTTCGATTCCCATGTCGAAGCCAATCCTGATGACCCCGCGGGATACCACGGATGGGCCGAGTCGGCACTGTTCGAGATTCAGCAGAACGGCAACATCGACGACAAGGGGGGTGACCGCATCAACGAGGGACAGGTGGCCGCCTACTTCCGCAAGGCCTCGGGTCTGGAGCCTGACAATGCGGAGTACCTAGCCGCTCACGCCAACGCGCTGCTCGAGTTCGACCGCATCCCGATGGCCGTACGCGAGTTCCAGAAGCTACGAGATCTCGGGGCCTCCTCAGATGAGGTCGATATCTCGTTCCACCTGTACGAGGCCGCTCGCATGCTGATTGACGCCGTCGACCTCAAGACCGACTTCGACCGAAGCCACCCCTTCGCCCAGCAGTTCGTCCCAGTGGCCATAGAATTCGCTTTGCTCGGACTCGGATTCCCGTCAGCTGACGAGGCCGTCGAGTACCTCGCTAAAGAGGAGTAATCGGGGGAGTACCCTTGGAAAGCGACCGTGTGATGGTCGCTTTCGGCTACCATGGAGATGCATTCCATGGCTCTCAGGTCCAACCCGGGATCAGGACCGTCGAAGGCTCTCTGAGACTGGCCTTGGAGAGGCTCGGATGGTGGAGCGAGAGTTGCCTAGAGATATCCAGTCGCACAGATGCTGGCGTAAGCGTGAGGATGAACCTCGCTCGAATCGACCTGCCCAGCCCTGTATCTGGGTCGATTGAGGAGGGTAATCTGCTCAGGGCGATGAACAACAACCTGCCCATAGGGATGGTGGTCTGGAAGGCGAGGGAAATCCCTCAGGCCACGCGTATCAGGCATTCCTCCTCGAGGCACTACCTATACCGCACGGAGGTTATTTCAGATTGGCCCCAAGAGGTGGATGAGAAACTGTTCAACGAGGCCTGCTCCCTGATAGAGGGCCATCATGACTTCACCAACCTATGCAGATTGGAGGAGAAAAAGAATCCGGTCAGGACCGTGGACGAGTGCGTCCCCTGGATGTCTTCCGACGGCAGGGTTATCGGTATCTCGGTGAAGTCCCAGGCGTTCCTCTGGAACCAAGTCCGCAGGATAGCCAGTGCCGTCTCCGGGGCCGTCTCCGGAAGGAACACTCTGGATGATATCCGCTCGGCCCTAGAGAACCCCGAGGCCCCCTTGGATCTGGGGCGCTCACCCTCGGACGGATTGATGCTGTGGGCCATCGAGAACGAGGAGTCCGATGGCATGACCGATGGCTCGATGCCGGATACCAGTTGGTTCTCGACACCGCCAAGGGACTCTCGCGAGCACACGAGATGGCTCGCTCTCGCCCGACTCGAGATGGCGACGCTGCTGGAGCGCGAGTGGCTGAAGCGACTCAACTGAGTCGAATCCCGACCTCGTCACCGTCCTCGCAGGGCAGAGCCTCGCGTAGGAACGACGACGATATCACCTCGGCGGTCTCGGTGTGACGAGTCAGGTCGGGGATGAGGACGGCGCACTCAATCCACTCATCACCGCCCCTGGTTATCTCGGCCTCGAACGCGGTCGCGCCGCCGAACGAGCGCCCGTCTCGCTCGAAACCGAGGATGCGGAGCGGCTTCGCCCCCTCTGCTCCCTCTCCCTCTTCGAGGCCCGCTAGGACTCTCAGGCTCTTGTACTCGGCAAGGTTGTCGCCGTACAGACTGATGTTGAGTGTGCCAGGCCAGGCGCCCGCTCCTAGTACTTTCTTGAACTGGTTCTGGTAGTGCGGCTGGGCCATGAACACATGGGCCCGGCCAAGACCACTCGCTACGACCCCCTGCAGATGCACGCGACTGCCGCGCGGCGGCCGCTCATAATGTTCGGCATTGTGAATCAAAGCGCAAAGTGTTGGCCCTGTCTGCCCACGTTCCACCCTAGGTCGGAGACCTCCTCGCCCTGGTTCGAGCCAGACTCGAGGAGTGGGTTGGAATGATTCAGGTGGATGAAGTGTATCTCAGGGTCTTCCCCGACCCTCTCGCCCAGCCTCGCTATGGTCTCGGTGACCGTTGGATGTGGTATCTGCGACATATCTCGGCCAGGCAACTCCTCCGAGTCCCAGAATGAACCATCGACAAGCGCGATGTCGATGCCTAGGACGGACAGCCACTGACGCACAGAATTCGCCCCGTGTCTTGCCAGCGTCTGCCCCCAGTCGTCGTGATCGGGAAGGAACAGCAGGGAACGCATCGGTCCCCTGATGACGATTGCGTGGGTGTCGGCGAGCTCGTCCCTGTGAGGGACGGGAACGAACTCCAATTCGAAGCCGCAGTCAGCGCTGGGCTGGAACCGCTCCATCGAGGCGACCTCAGATGGGCTGAAGGGCGATAGCGAGCCTCTACTACCAAGCTCCTCTATCACAGAAGGACTCGCGAACAGAGGCAAACCGGAGCAACCCATCACCTCGTCACCGAACTGACCGAGACCATCGATATGACCCAGGTGGACGTGCGTAAGGGCGACTGTGTCCGGCCGAGCCACGCCGTCCGCTCCGATGGCCTCGGCCCACAGCCTCATCTGGTCAGGCAGCGAGCGGCTCGCCTCAATCAGGTGCAGACTGCCGTCACTGCCTCTAATCCCGCAGGCGACTGGGTGCCTGCGCAGCGAGTGATCCGCATGCGCAGCCATGCATCTCGAGCACGAGCACCCTGCATGGGGCACGCCTCCATCCTGCGCTGTACCGAGCAAGACCAGTGTCACTCCGGTGCCGGACATCACTTGGCGGTGAACAGCATCGGAAATGAAGCAGTCGGGTGCTGAAAATCAGGTTTGTTGTTCCGATGGAGCCATGAACCTGACCGGTATTTGCGGGCCATGGCGGCTGACCTGTCGTGGATGCGCGAGCGCTACGAGCAACTGCGTTCGCAGGGACTCGACTGGAATCCTCCAACGCTGCAGTCGGCCAGCGAGCCGCGTTGCATCATCGACGGTCAGGAGATGGTCATGCTCTCGGCCAACAACTACCTCAATCTCGCGACCCACCCAAAAGTGGTCGAAGCCTCCATCGAAGCCACTAGGAAGTACGGGGCAGGTTCGGGCTCGGTCAGAGCCATCGCGGGCACCCTCGACCTCCACTTGGAGGCGGAGCGAGTCTGTGCCCAGTTCAAACAGGTCGAGGCGGTGCTGATCTACTCGTCGGGATACACGGCAAACGTCGGTCTCATCCCGACACTGGTGCGCGGCTCTGAGGACATCATCATCTCCGACGAGCTCAACCATGGCTCCATCATTGACGGCGTCCGCTTGACCAAGGCCTCGCGAGCCGTCTACCAGCACAACGACATGTCCGCACTCGAGCAGGTTCTGAAGGAGCATTCCGGGAGCGGGAGAAAACTAATCATCACCGACGGCGTGTTCAGCATGGACGGCGACGTCGCGTTGCTTGACGAGATCACCGAGCTCGCAGACGATCACGATGCGATGGTGTTCGTCGACGACTGCCACGGCGAGGGCGTCCTCGGCGAGGGCCGTGGCATCGTCGCGCACTTCGGTCTGCAGGGCCGGGTGACCTTCGAGATTGGCTCCTACTCCAAGGCTCTTGGCGTGCAGGGAGGCATCGTCGCCGGTAGCGAGGATGTCCGCAGACACGCTCTCAATCACAGCCGCTCCTGGTTACTCTCGGGCAGCCAGCCCCCCGGAGTCGCCGCCGCCCAGAAGGCAGCGATAGAGGTGCTGATGTCAGAGCCCGAGCACGTGCAGAGGCTGTGGGAGAACACAGGTTACTTCCGCGGCGAACTCGATTCACTGGGCTTCGACACCGGAGTGAGCGAGACACCGATCATCCCCGTGATGTGTGGTGAGAGTAGACTGGCTCAGGACCTCTCGGCGGAACTGCGAAAGGCGGGAGTCATGGTGGGCGCCATTGTGTTCCCGATGGTGGCGCGCGACAAGGCCCGGGTCAGAACGCAGATGTCCGCTGGACTGACCCGCGAGGACCTCGACGATGTCCTGGGCAAGTTCGAGTCGTGCGGGCGCGAATTGGGGCTAATCTGAGGCATGAACATGGCAGAGGGAAAAGATGGACTCGGTCGCTGGCCGATAAGCTGCGAACTGGCGGTACAGTGGGGTGAGATGGATGCTCTCAACCACGTCAACCACACTGTGTTCATCAGGTGGATGGAGACGGCGAGGATGCACTATTTCGTCGCCTGCGGGTTCACTGACCTGCTCGAGCAGGAGGGAATAGGCCCCATTCTCGCGGGTCTCAATGTGGACTACCACGCCCCCGTAACCTTCCCTGACACAGTCACGGTGCACACCACCATTACCAGCATCGGCACATCTTCGTTTCAGATGGGATACAGGCTGACGAGCGCAGCCCTGGGCGGCCAGAAGGTAGTAACGGCCACTGTCTCAGGGGTGGTTTTCGACTACAACGCCAACCACAGCACGCCGATGCCCGACAGCCTCCGGGCCAGGATGCTCGAACTCGAGGCGAGTGGCAGCGGCTAGCCCGAGGCCTCGACGACTTCGTCGAGCTCCTCGTCATCAACCCCGGCAGCATCTTCGGTTGGAGCCTCGGCAATCGTCTTGCGCATGCCCTCGAAGGGCATCAGGCCACGGTCCAGCCTGTCCAGTATCCTCCATCTGGGCGCGTACGACAGGTGAACGTAGAGCGGTCCGGGGAAGACCAAGAGGAACCACCCGAGCCAAGTGGCGTACTCGGGAATCTCGTTCATCATCGAGACAGAGAGTAAGATCAGTCCGATGAAGGGGAATGGGAACAGGTACCTCCGGCGGTTCTCGAGACGAATCGGCGGGCGCTTTACCATAGAGACCACGAAGGACGAGAAACCACCTAGGAAAGCGGTCATAGTCACTAGGATGAGCGTCTGCAGCCCCCATTCTCGGATTATCCCCTCCCACTCATTCCCATCCGCATTCCCTTGGTATCCGAATGGGAGCAGCAGGGTTAGACCAATCAGCAGACCGTAGAAACCACCGACGAACACAGGGTGGGAGACGGTCAGCGGGTAGCGCAGGAACATTCGGCTCAGCGAGCCGCCTTCCAGCATGTGCCTATGGTCGGGGTCGAGCTCATCGAGCCTGTCACGCCAGTCGGACACGAGCATGCGCGCATACGGCCCCACTATCACCGTTACGGCCGCCAATCCCCGTTTTTCGACCCTCAGGCCGATTTCCAACCGCCAATCAGTTTGACGGAGTCTGTCGGCAGACCCCACTTTGGTTCGTCGGCGGCAGCGTCCCTGATGAAAGGCATCAATTCGACTCGCAGCCTAGCGATGTCGACACCCCAGATTCCGTGCTCGACTCCATCGAGCCTCCTGATCAGCTTCGAAGCCATGTTCACGACGCCCCTGACCTTGCTGCGTTCGTAGTTGTACAACAACGCCGCGCACTGTATCATGCCTTGGACGGCGTCGATCTCTGCTCTGCACTCGCGAGGCTTGAGTCCCTTCCAGAGATCCTCCCAGGATTCGTGCGCGTGCCAGAACTCAGCCTGGTCGAAGAGCTCGCAGCCCTCGATGAACAGCCCTTGCTCCTCTTCGGACAACTCGTTCCAGTCAAGCAGTGTCGAGTCGTGTGGCACGGGTGCGCTCATTCCGCCTCGCCTCTCACTGATTCTATTGTCGGAGAAGTTATCACGTGTTCCCCTCTAGATGCAATGGTTGGAGTATTAACATGGGTGACGAGGACACGCTCTACACGATAACAGAGGCCGATCTGGACTCCGGTCTGAGGGGGGTTCCGGTAGGAACCTGCAGGACTTCCTACGTCGATCCGATCGAGGGCGTCCACTACGTCGGCTATCCTGTGGGGGACCTAGCCAACCTCGAGGAGGAGGACGTAATCTACCTCCTGATGCACAAGCGCCTCCCCACCGGGGAGGAATCCGATGCCTTCCGAGCGGAGCTGGCTCACAGGGCCGAGGAGATACCTACTGGGGCGCTTAGGGTGCTTGAGTCACTAACTCCCGGGAGCGGCCATCCGATGGACTGGCTGGCTATCGGCATCATGGCACTCGGAGCGGCCGACACCAACACTCGAAGACCGGGTTCGAGCCGAGCCGATGCGATGAACCTCATCGCCAGGATGCCCGAACTGATGGCTAGGCTGTTCCTTCTGCGCGGTGGCAAGCCTGAGGAACTCAAGCCGCGCAAGCCCGAACTCGGACTGGTCGAGAACTTCGTTCACATGCTCGGTGTCGAAGGGGACGAAGCCAAGCGGATGGAACGCATGCTCCGCTTCTTCTTCATACTGCACATGGACCACGGCGGCGGCAACCTCTCGACCTTCTCCGGTAAAGCCGTTGCCAGCGGCCGCGCCTCGGTCTACGCCTCTATCGCCAGCGCCATGAACGCGCTGTCGGGGCCTCTGCACGGACGCGCCAACCAGGCTTGCCTCGAGTTCGTCCAGAGGATAGGGACCTCGGACCCCGATGAGATCGAGGCCTTCGTGCGCTCGGAGCTGGCGGCCCGCCGACCAATCTACGGTTTCGGCCACGGCGTTCTTCGCGCCGAGGACCCCCGGGCCAGACTCTTGATAGAACTCGGCGAGGAGATATGCCCTGATGACGAGAACTTCCGGACCGTCACTGCTCTCAGAGAGGTCGTACCTCCAATCCTGAAGGAAATACCGAAAATCAGCAACCCGTACCCTAACGTCGACCTCGCCAGTGGCAGCCTTCTTCACTCGGTCGGCTTCCGCAAACCGGACTATTACACGACCTTCTTCGGCTGGGCGCGGGTCGCTGGAATCTGCGCGCAGATACTGGACGAGCGCAGCGCGCGTGAAGGCCGGGGCACACCGATTTACAGGCCCAAGTATATCCCACGCGAACAGCCGCACCAACGACTCGAGTGATCAGTCGGTGTCGCCCGCTCCACGATGCCCAATCAGTCTCGGACTGCCCCATGGTAGCCCGTTCTCAGCCTCTGCGGCCCACTTGTCTTCCGACCCGGCCCAGAACATGCGGTGGCCCTGCTCGGTGACCATCTCCCTCTTTCGGTTGCTCTCTAATTCGGGCCATGTTGGAAGGGATTCTCCCGCTTCCCTGATCAGGTCACCTCGCTCCGAGTCCGAGGCACCATCGAGGCGCCCGCGCCACTCATCGTCGAGCGGCTGGCTGGCAGGCCTCATCCAGCGTGCCTTGCCATCAGGTAGGGAGAAGACACTCGGGTCCATATGATCGGAGATGAGCGATATTCCCGCTTCCAGCATCGAAGCCTCTAGTTCCAGCGGCGCAGGCCACACATGCAGTCCCATCCCTGCTCGAGCCCTGTTGAGGCGCTCGAGACCCCCTCCACTGATTGCCATCGGCGTTCCGGGATGTGCGAAACGCTCCCACCCCTGCAGGTACTGGAGGGCCATTGCAATGGCAGGCATCCCCTCCTCGCGATGCTCCTTGATCAGGCCTGTGACCGTGCTGAGCACGAAGCCCGGGGTCCCGACGAGTCGTTTGATCCGATAACTGCCCCAAGGTCTGAGATAGGGTGACAGACGAGTCACCGGAAGACCGAATCCGACTGACTTGGCGACAGGTCCGATTCTCGGGCTGAAGCTGTATACCAGTGCGGACCTGTCGGGCAGGTCAAATGGGTCAAGGCTCTCTTCTAGGAGTCCCATCATGGCACTCAGATGAGCATCGACGTCGTCTATCTGCGCTGCTGGATGCGGAACTTTGAACTCGATGTTCGCAGTCTTTCCACCGGCCTGCCAGACATCTGTTAATACTCCTTGAGAGAGCAACTCATCGAATGTCACGGTGCCTAGAGAGCGTATTTCGCTGGTGCTCATTCTCTCTATGCTCCTCTCGAATTTGCCCCCCTCTCCCGGAACCAACTCGTTGTGGTAGACCACGAACTCGCCGTCGCTGCTGAGGCGAAGGTCGAATTCGATCCCGTCGGCGAACTGCATGCCATGCAGCAGTGCTGCGAGCGAATTCTCCTTGGGCTGGTCCCAGACAGTCATACCAACACTCCACGCGTGCGGCGTCCAGTCCAAGAATGCAATGACGGAACACGTACGCCTCCTCCCCAATGCTCAAACCCTCAGACCTCCAGCGCCGCCTAGGTAGTACCATGTCAGACACAGTTGAATTAGACCTCGAATCAAATCCACAAGCAGTACGCGGATATGCATTCTACGATTGGGCCAAGTCCTCTTTCGAGACCAGTGTTACCACTGCTGTCCTACCAGCATGGTTCGCCTACATTTTCCTGAAGGCAAACGGGCTGGAGGCCACCGTTCTCGGGGTATCAATGACCAGCGACGCAATCTGGTCATATTCGGTTTCAATCGCCGCGATTTTCGTCGCCATACTGGCTCCATCCCTCGGCGTCATAGCCGACCGACGCGCCATCAAGATATGGTGGCTAAGGATTCTAACCTACCTCGGGGCCGGGTCAACATTCTTGCTCGCCTTTGCACCGATGTTCGGAGTAGACCAACAATGGGTTTGGCTGATTGTGATGTTCCTGATGGCAAACGTCGGCTTGAACGGCGCTGGCGTGTTCTATAACGCGTTACTCCCTCATTTGGGAACCGACGACGAGATGGACGCCATTTCGAACAGGGCGTACGCCTACGGCTACCTCGGTGGTGGGCTGCTGCTCGCGGTCCATCTGGTCATGTTCCTTTCGATTACCGGAGACTGGGTCATTCCATTCATAATGGCTTCATCCGGAGTGTGGTGGCTGGGGTTCGCCTGCTTGACCTTCGCTTGGGTGCCCGAGCCGCCGATTGAGAATGAGATGGAAGTACTAGGCGTCGCCAACTCTGCAAAATTCGCCTTCAGCGAGTTGAAGAAGACTTTCGGCCAAGTCACTCACTTCCGCACACTTTTCATCTACATGATTGCCTACTTCTTCTTCATAGACGGCATTAACAGCGTCTCAGCTCTAGCTGGAATCTATGGAGTAACCGTACTCGGTCTGACTACTGGAAATCTGATTGCCATTATCTTGATTATTCAGTTCGTGGCTGCACCATGTGCAATAGGCTTCACCAAACTCGCGAAAAGGACATCCACGCACTACGCGCTCTCCTTCTCTCTAGTCATGTGGGTTGTTGTCATAGTTGGTGCCTTGTCTTTCGCCCCCCTAGTTCTCGAATCGCATGACGAGTATGACATCCAGTTCGACTGGGATACGGACGGCGATGGGATTGCCGATGCCGAAGATGACGACACCGATGGTGATTGGTACTCCAACGCGGCGGAGGTAGAGGCAGGTACCGATCCACTGGACCCCTCCAGCACGCCCAACCCGAATCCATCGATATGGTTGCAGCAACGTCTAGATGGAAAGGGGCAGTATGTCGTATCCGTCGGAGGTGGCACCTACGAAAACGGCCTGTCTCAGAGCGCTGGGGAGCAGGCTTGGGGGTTAGACTGGTCGGATGTCCTCCCCCTTCACTTTGTTGAGAATGAAGCCGGAGACACAATCTACGAGTTCGATAACCCTACTGGCCCATCTTCAGTAGTCCTAAATGACAGCAGAATATCTGATTTCACCGCTACCTTCGACGAGGACAGTCGCTTGAGCATGAGTGTCCAAGGTGGGAGTTTGGACGGCACCACTGCACTGGGCGACGATCACCCTACGAGTTTAGGCGATGGTCCTCTGGATTTCGTTTCAGAAGCCGTTCGTGACAATCTCTGGAAGCCCATTGGATTCGGTGTTTTCATGCAGTTCCTGCTACTGGGGTGCATGGCAGGGGCTCTTCTGGGTGGCTCACAGGGACTGGCTCGCAGCATATTCGGGCAGATGGTGCCTGAGACTCGCAGCGCCGAGTTCTTCGGCTTCTTCGGCTTCTTCGGCAGAGTGGCAGCAATCATAGGGCCGCTCCTGTATGGCACTCTCACGGTGATGTATGACAGCAGAGTCGGGATAGCCAGCATCTGCGTCCTGATTGTCATCGGCTCGGTTATGATGAAGTGGGTCGATGTCGACGACGGTCGTCGCGCGGCAATGGAAGAGGATGCCCGCAACCGTGGCATCAGCCTCGAGTCCGCGTGAGTCTGTCGATGACCAGTGCGAACTCGAGCAGGACCAGCATAGGCCCGCCGACTAGGAAGAGCGAGAGCGGGTCGGGCGGTGAGAGCAGCGCGCCCACCAGCAGAGCGGAGAACCAGAAGACCCCGCGGTTTTCCGTGATTGCGGAGCGCTCGATGACATCGTAACGCAGCAGCAGCAGGACCGCAAGCGGGACTTGGAAGCCCAGCACGGAGGCGAAGTACAGCCCGATGATGAAGCCGATCCATGATTGCAATTGCCAAGTCGACTCGAGTCCCGATGCAGCCGCATCCTCCGAGAGGTACTGCAACAGCATCGGGACCAGTATCTCGTGTGCGTACATCGCCCCCAGCGCCCCTAGAGCCGTGGAGCCGAGGATGACGAACAGCAGTCCTCCGAGGCCACCCCCAATCGGGACGAACTTCTTCCGGCGAGCCTCAGAGAGAATCGCCCGACCGTTCCATCCCAGATCGCACATCAGGGTCAGCGCGACCAGCACCATACCGAGATTGAATGCTATCCTCAGCCTCAGGAGGACGACTTCCATCGGCTGGAGTATGATAATCTGAACGTCGTTTGGCTTGTAGCCATCTGCATGCCGCAGCCACTCGATGACGTCTCCTGCGGCCGGGTAGCCACCAATGAAAGCCACTAGGAAAACCGCCACGAGTAGGTAGAGCCTGCGATTCAGGTGTTCCACCAGGCCTCGAAGCTCGGCTCTAGGGAGGATATCGACAGGACCCTCGGCCATGTTGTGGCGTGGGCGTCCTGTTCGTGAATACATCGCAACGTCAACTTGCGACCGCGCATCATTTTCTGGTGATGATGGTGAGCAGATCCTCGTCCATGAGGATGTGGTCCAGTCCGACTCGCTGCCAGTCGAACTTGGCGCTCGGTCCCTTGACCCTGGCGTAGCGGAACTTGCGGACGAAGTCGCGGTGCAGTTTGACACATACGTCGCGCACAGTGGAGGTATCCTTGACGATCAGAGGCTCGATGAGGTCCGCCTCCCTGCTCTGCGGCTTGAGGTAGATCGACATGAAATGGAGGTTTTCGAAGATGAAGTCCTTCATGTGCTCTATGCCTTCCCCCGTTTTGGCTGAGACCTCGAGGACCGGCCAATCCTCTGGCAGCAGCGACCTCGCCTCCTCGAGGTCTTTCTCGGTGGCGAGGTCTATCTTGTTCAGGACGATGACCGCGTGGCTGTAGATTCTGCTGCCTGCCAAAGTGTCGACGATGTGATCGTCTGTGACGTCGGTTCGCAGCGTCACGGTGGCGGAGACTATGCCGAAGCTGCGCACGATGCCCCGTATCTCCTCCTCCGTCAGGTTGGTCTGCTCGAGCGTCGATCGGACCACTATCCCGCCCCTCCTCGTCCTCGTGATGAATACCTGAGGCGGCTTCTGATTGAGCCTCATCCCAGACTTCCAGAGCTCGTGGTCGAGAATCTCGAAGTGAGCACCCTGGAACGGGTCGATGACATACAGCACCATGTCGGTGCTGCGGATGACGTTGAGGATCTCGCGGCCCCGGCCCTTGCCTTCGGCAGCCCCCTTGATGAGGCCAGGCAGGTCGAGGATCTGGATCTTGGCGCCGCGGTGTTCCATCAGGCCGGGTATGCAAGTCAGTGTGGTGAAGGCGAAATCGCCGATGTTGGAGTCAGCCTCTGTCAGTTGGGAGATTAGACTGGATTTCCCGACACTCGGGAAGCCGACCAGCGCAACCGAGGCGTCGCCGGACTTCTTGACCTCGAAACCGGGGCCACCACCGCTGGCCTTGGCATGTGCCTGTGCTTTCTCCTTTCGGGCCCTCAGCGCGGCTATCTTGGCCTTGAGCTTGCCAATGTGGCCCTGAGTGGCCTTGTTGTACTTGGTCTTGGAAATCTCGTCCTCGAGGGACTTGATCTGCTCTTCTATGGTTGCCAGTACAATCCCTCCAGTGCCTTCCCGGACGCCATCCACGCCCCGCCCCGGGTTCTTGAATCCGGTGGCGTTCTAACGCTCGCCATAGGCGAGCGAGGGTTCTTTGGGCACCACCGGGTGGTGTGTTCAGGGCGAGTGCCGTGGCCGATGTGATGCTGCTTCTGGTCGAGCGCGAGGCCTTCGATGGACTGTGCTCGATGCCTCTAGAACAGTTGCTCGATGGCATGCAGGGACAAGCACTCAGAGACAGGCGTCCCGAGGCCGACCCGCGCTTCCACCGAGGCTTCGATGCCGATTTGGAAGGTGACGTGCTGGAGTGGTCTGATGGGGCCGAGGGGGCCGATCCGTCAAGGTCGCTGTGCGAACAGCGAATCCCCCCTGACTCGGCCTGCGAGCTGGCCCTCGTCCTCGCCCACTGGTGCTCGGTCGGCGAATGGCGCTGCTGGGACGCCCGACTGTACCTCTACATCGAGCCACTGCTGGGCAGGGGAGTCTCCGTTGAGGAGTTCCTCCGGCCGCAGATGTGGGGGGAGTTCTCCGACGCCCTCGCCAAGACCGACCGGTTGTCGTACTCTGAGTCGGTCGTGCTGGACTGGATGTCGCGCAGGCAGGACCTTGGAGAGACGATGGAGCCGTCGGAGGACCCGCGCATCCTGCCTACGATGGAGGCTCACCGCACTGCCAGCGACTCACTGCATATCTTCCTCGAGAGAGCTCGACGCGAGGGAATGTCTCTGCTGGTTGGCCAAGAGTACCTCGAGCCGGGCCTGTGGAAACTCGACTCGGAATCACTCGACTCGGCGTTGGGGGTGGCGGCCTGACCGAGCTTCCGATGCATCCGGAGCCGCCAGCCTCGCCCCCTGCCCCGGGAGTCGTCGTCCTAGGCCGCTTCCAGCCCGTCCACCGCGGACACACTCTGATGATATCCGCCGCCGAGGGATGGCGCCTGTCGAACGCGCCCGAGCTTCCTCTGGTCATCGCCATAGGCTCTTCCAACCGCCCCGAGTCGATGGAGAACCCGTGGAGCACAGAGGAGCGCGAGGAGATGCTGCGGGCCTGGTTGGACGACAAGGGCGGCTACGAGCATGTTCGCATCGTGGCGATACCTGACATCGAGGACCCGCCCAACTGGGTTGCTCACGCCGAGAAGTATCACGGTTTTGCTGGTATCTTCTTCACCAGCGACCTGCCTTCCGCGGGCCTCTACGAGACCGCTGGCTGGCAGGTCGTGATGACCTCCCTAGAACAACGCGAGCGGTTCGAGGGCTGGCGTGTGCGAGCCACGGCTCAGATGATGTCAACGATAGATGACGACGAGGCGGTCCGAGCAGTCCTCTCACACGCTGTGCCGACGGCTGTCGTGGAACACCTCATCGAGACGCAGGGACTACGCCGTCTCGCCTTCCTAGGCGAGGGCGGCGAGCCAGTCGGCTGATTACCAGATGCCTTCGAAGGTGCACGACCCGTCGCATGTGTCACTAATCACTCCGGTGTCGAGGAAGTCGAATGCCATGGTATAGGCCGCTAGTTGGGGTATGACTTGCCCATGTGCGTTGGAGTGATAGTCTAGGGGTCCAGCGAGATTGCCAGTGGGAACCTCGGGGAAATTGCCGTCGAAGTATGCGACTCCCGAGCCCGTGATAGGCCCACTTACTACCTCCACGCCCCATGGATGCCAGGCGGAAGCCTCCAGATTTGCAAGGCCGGCTGTCCTGACGGCCCTGTCACAACTCAAAGTCGCTACTTGGAAGTCGTTCATCGAGGTGATGTAGACCATCTGGAAGGGTTGAATCAGCCCATCTAGACCATTCTCGTGGTATGGCAGGAAGGTTTCCGCATCAGTTGCGTCCCAGAGGGATTGCATCGCAGCTATCATGATCCCCCTGTCGTTCCTAGATGGGTATGCTATGCTCTCGCCGAAAAGCAACTCGAAGGTAGTGTAGTGAGTAGACCTCTCGATTTGGTGAGTGAAAGAGGATCCTCCTACCCATAGCACTCCGCGGTCCACCTCGGGAACCATGCTCATCAATGCAGGGCCACGGAGCCCTCCGAAGGATACTCCCCAGTAGTTCACATCCGAGACATCAACCAGATTGGTGCCTTCGTGTTGGAACTCCGGGAGATCCGCGCACACGCCGGTGAATGTCCGCATCATAGCGAGGTTGTTGACAATCGACTGCATGTGTCGCTCTTGCTGGTGCTGGAAGTACTCGACGTTGATCAGGGAGTAGGTCAGAGCATCAAAATCGCCATCAGAGCTCCATCCCTTCCAATCGGTCCCAATCATCACTCTGCCAGTCATGTTTGCGAATACCCGGTTGGCCCGTACCATGCCATCTCCGTCGCCCATGAAGCCATGGCCGAGAATTGTCATAGATCCAGAGCGACCCTCCTCGGCCAGAATCTGTGGGATGAGGATGGCGAAGACCACTTCTCGGAATTCGATGAATTCAGGGGATCCGCTCGCATCCCTGCGCATCGCTGCAGGCGGGTAGTCAGATTCCATGTACTGAGGGGTTCTGAATGTGCCTCGAATCAGGCGAAAAGTCGTATTGTCCTCCCCGTAGTCTTCCACGACCTCGGAGACGTCGCAGCCTACTCCTTCGTCTCCCAACCTTTGCGATGCATCGTCGCGCATGGCCACCATGTCCTGCAGGATGGAAGCTGTCGAGGCGGTGTGGAAGAACCAGGATGCCTGTAGCGTGGACCTATCGACCCCAGCCTCCCCGAGGGAAGTGAACAGCCCCTCGTAATCGGCGCGCTGCGCCTCGATCTGAGGCGAGTCGGTGGATTGGCCGTCGCGCAGTGCGGCAAAGGCGGCCGAAGGCTCGACTGCGTTGCCCCCGGTGTCGACCAGATTGCGGTAAGCGACTCCGTAGGATGCATCGTGGTCGAGGCCGCGAACTGTGCGGATGTAGACGAAGGTCGGCTCGTCCTCCTGGCTGCGCAGGTCAATCTCCACCCAGTGTGGAAGCCGCTCGCCGGTGTCGAGGTTGATTAGTACGGTTGCGTGCCCGGGGTTGAGTGAGTCGCCGATGCTGTACTGGTCGGCTAGGCCTGATACGTCGGGGGTCGACTCGAAGGTGGTGAATATCTGGGTGGAGGGGCTGTACCCGTCCAGTCTGTTGATCATGTGGAACGCATCGGACGGGCCTGAACCGGAATCCGGAATCGCCTCAGCCGTGATGTGCAACCTGTAACCCGTGGCCGTGGTTTCATCATCTACGAGGAAAGCAGGAGCCGGGAAGGGCAGCATGCAGTGGTGCGGGTTCACGTCGTCGCAGAACTCGGACTGCGAGGTTAGCCTTACATCTGGCTCCGGCTCCGGTTCGGGCTCCGGTTCGGGATAGGTGCAGGACCTGTCGGATACGGTGGCATCGGGGTTGTAGTTGCTCGCGGTCTCATCCATGCAACCAGGCACATCGCCTATCGGCTCTTCCAAGACCTCGCCGGTGCAACCCGACAGCAGCATGGAAATAACAAGCAGAATGGCTATCCTAGTCTTGGCATCGCGACTCATGGAGTCCCTGATGGCCCGAGCGGTTATCAAATGCCCGTCAGGATGCAAGCATCCTGTGGAAGTGGTGAACTCCTGCTTCCTTGGTTGGAGAGTAGCGACCTCTGTCGTAAGCACCGGCAGCAACACCCCTCTGCACGGCTTCGACAATCCCTTGGTCCTCAGCCTCGACCTTATCGAGGTCCCCGCCGGCCCCCTCGCCCAGTTTCGAGCGGTCCCAGACGAAGCCATGGTAGACTATTCTGGTTCGGTCGACAGAGAGCGGGATGACGAGGTTCACAGAGAGCCCCCAAGGATAGAAGTTCAGCATCACACCGGGGTACAGCCAGTAGTAGTAGGCGGCAATCCGCTGACCGTGGTCGGGTGACGACTCAGGTAGCTCGAAGCAGGTCTCGCCCCTGCGTGCGATTCCGACCTGCAGCACCCCTCCTTCGAACAACTCGGTCCGGTAAGAGTCGTAGTCGAGTTCCTCGTGGAGGTCGCCGTGGACGTACGGGATGTGAAAACCCTCGAGGTAGTTGTCGACATATAGCGCCCAGTTGGCGTCGATGTCGTACGAGCGGTGGCGCGACGGGTCGTGCTCGAACGACTCAATCGGCATCCAGCCGAGCCGCGACCCGAGTTCGTCCATGCAGTTCTCGAAGCGGCGCGGCTCGGTGCCTGCGAACAATAGTCCCTTCCAGCGTCTTAGAGGGAACCCGGCTAGGTCGTCGGAGGCGCTGGGAAAGCCCTCCACCCCCTCGAACTCTGGCATGTTTCGGAAGCATCCGTCGAGTCCGAATGTTCGGCCGTGGTATCCGCAGCGCAGCGTGGAGGCGCTACACGGTTCAGTGGCGACCAGCATCCCGCGATGGGTGCAGACGTTGGATACGCAGCGGACGATTTCATCACGGGTCAGCAGCATCGGCTCGCCGATCATGTGCTCCATGTGGTCCAGCGGCAGGACATTGTGCTCAGCCAGTTGGCTCTCGTGTGCCGCGAAGTGCCAGCACCCGGAGAATCCTGAGATAATGTCCGAGAAAACCCTCTCGTCGGTGTAGTGCCGCGAGGGCAGTGTCTGCGCCTTCGCGATATCCGGGTCGATGATACGCTCCTCCGACATCACTCGCCCTCGGCCACTATCACTCTAGCGGCGCGAAGGACGCGGTCATAGTACATGTAACCGACCTCGACGACTTCGATGACGCTCCCTGGCTCGGATCCCTCGGGAGCGGGAACCGTGGCGATGGCCTCCATGTTCGTCGGGTCAAATGTCGAATCCACCTCTATCTGGGTGACTCCCTCGGCCTCCAAGGCGGCCTTGGCGCCCTTGAAGGTCAGTCTGACCCCCTCTCGCAGTCCATCGGAATCGTCATCGTCCGAAGCATCCAGTGCCTTCTGGAGACTATCTAACAGAGGAAGCATCCTGAGAGCGATGGCCATCCCACCGTAGCGCAGCGCCTCCGAGCGCTCCCGAGCGGCACGCTGGCGAGTGTTCACCATCTCGGCGGCGGAGTACTGAAGCTCTTCCTCGAGTTCTGCGACCCTTGACTCGAGCACCTCTACCGGGTCCGCCTCGGTATCCTCATCGACGGCCTCTGGGGCATCGTCCTCGACTTCATCGGGCACACTCCGGCGTCCGAGGACTCATTCAATAATCCAATGGTTTGCATCACTGCGCGTAGAAGTATTCCCCGCTCGCCTTCTGCTCGCGGTCCTTCACGCTGCCTGACTTGTTTATTCTGGGCCTGTGCGAGTCATGATCGCGTCGAAAAGTCACATCAACGTCCGAAAGGAAGCGGTTCATCCCCTTGCGGAGGCTTAGAGGGCCGACGGCGTTGCCGTTGCTGCCGCCCTCGCCGTCGAAGACCAACAGAGAATCACTGACGATGTCGATGAAGTAGATGTCGTGGTCGATGACCATCGCCGCCTTCTCGTTGCCTTCCATTGTCCTGCGGATGGCCTTGGCCGCCTCCATCCTCGCGTTGGCGTCCAGATGGGCGCTCGGCTCGTCGAGCAGGTAGAGGTCGGCCTCCTTGCCGAGGCAGATGGCGATGCAGACGGCCTGCAACTCGCCACCTGAAAGCTTCTTGGCCTGCAACTCGAGCATCTTGTCGACTTGCAGCGTGCGTACGACTTGGGTATGGAACTCACCCGCGCGCCACCTGTTGCCCAGTTCGGTGTCGAGCCAGTCCTGTACAGTCCCCTCGAATTCGGTGCTGACGTGCTGAGGCTTGTAGGAGACCTTGACATCCATCGTGCACCAACCCTCGTCTGGATCCATCTCTCCCGCGATGATTCTGACCATAGTGGTCTTGCCAGTGGCATTGGGGCCTACCACCCCTACGACTTCGGCGGACTTGACTTCACCCTGACCGGTCTTGAGGTGGAAGTCGCCCAGCGTCTTCTCGATGTCGCCCCACTTCAGTACAGGCATCCCTGCCTCCTCCCCGCGGGTACGCCCGCGCAGGAACTGGATGGGCTTCTCGCGGATTCTGATGTTCTCTTCGGGCAGGAAGCCGTCGAGGTATGCGTTGATTGCTTTGCGAGTCGAACGTGGGGGGGTGAATATGCCGTAGGCCGCCCTTTCGCCGTAGACCACGTGCAGAAGGTCGCACAGCACATCGAGTATCGCTAGGTCGTGCTCCACGACTATGACACGCTTGCCGCGCCCGGCGAGATCCTGTATGATGCGCACCATACGCATCCTCTCATGGATGTCGAGGTAAGACGAGGGCTCGTCGAAGAAATAGACCTCAGCTTCCTTGAGTAGTGTAGCGCAGAGGGCGACGCGCTGCAATTCCCCCCCTGAAAGCGCACCCAGTTTGCGCTCGAGGACATGCTCGATTGCGAGCATCCCCGCGTACTCGGACAGTTCTCCGCGGTCATCGACACGCTCGAGCAACTCGCGGACCTCGCCTTCGAAGATCTTAGGCAACTTGTCGATGTTCTGCGGCTTGACGGCGACTGTGACGCCTTCGTTTGCGACCATCCCCAGATAGTCGCGCAGCTCGCCGCGCGGAAACGTCTCGAGAATGTCGCCCCAGTCGCGCGAGTCTACCGTCCAGTCACCTAGATTCGGCTGAATGGCCCCGGCTAGGAGATTCACCGCAGTGGATTTCCCCATTCCATTGGGTCCGAGGATGCCGACAACCTGCTCCTCGCGCGGTGCGGGCAGGCGGAACAGACGGAAGCCGTTCTCGCCGTAGCGATGAGTCATCTCGCCTTCCAACTCCTCAGGCAGATTGGTGATGATGAGGGCATCGAACGGGCACTTGTTGACGCAGATCCCGCAACCGATACACAGCGCCTCGGAGACCAGCGGCTTGCCGCTCGAGTCATCGAGGACTATGCACTCGATGCCGTTGCGCACAGGAGGGCAGAAGGCCCAGCACTCGGCGTTGCACTTCTTGGGCTGGCAACGGTCCTCCAGAAGTACTGCCACCCTCATGCTGCTTCCCCCGTTGCGATTCGCTCAATATTTCTTCTGTCTGGCTTGCCATAGGCAGCCGCTTCTGCTCAAAGTGCGAGGAAGCGGTAGCGCACGTACACGTACGCAGCGAAAATCATCTTCTCGGCCTTGCTAAGTTGGATTCTCTCAGTGAAGACATCTCCGCCACTCTTCTGGATCTTCTTGAGAATCGACTGGTAGAAGGTCGCCATAGCGGCAGGCGAGTAGCGTGACGACCTGTCGAGAAGCGGGAACAGCTTGAACGCCTTCTCGCGGTACCTGTCGCACCTCTCGATGTACTCGTCGACGAACGGCTTCCAACCGGGATGCTTGAGCAGCTCTTTACCGCTCTTAATGTCGTCTTCGGTGATGCCGAAACGTACGAGGTCATCCAGAGGCAGGTAGACCCTGTCGCGCTCGGCGTCCTCGGCGACGTCGCGCAGGATGTTGGTGAGTTGCATGAAGACGCCCCAGGCTTCGGCGTACTCGCGCGCCCTAGGGTCGTCGTAGCCGTAAATCTCGATACAGACGAGTCCGACGGTGGAAGCCACCCTGTAGCAGTAGGAGTAGAGGTCCTCGAAGGTCTGGTAGCGGTTGCGGTGGAAATCATCCTCCATGCCGCTGACCATGTCATCGAGCATCTGGCGCGGGATTCCGAAGGTCTCGACCGTGTCTTTCATCGCCATGAAGATAGGATCGGTCGAGGTAACGTCCCCATAGGCAGTGGAGAGCTTCTTCCTGTAGTAGAACAACTGCGACATCTTGTCGTTGTAGGCAGAGCGGTCGACGACTGGTCTGCCAGTGCTGAGAAGCTCGATCTTGGCCCTGTAGTTGATGGCTTCCGGCTCGTCGGAGGAACCGCCGGGGAAGATGTCGACGTAATCTCCATCGGCGATGTCATCGGCGCGCCGGCAGAATGCGTAGTACGCCATGATGGCACGGCGCTCCAGGTCAGGCAGATACTTGAACGAGTGGTAGAAGTTGCCGGCCTCCCTTCTGGTGAGCTCCTCACAGTAGTCGTATGCGGTCTCAGTCATGCGTTCGGGGACATCCGGTTCGGACCAGATCGCGGCATCGATGTGGCTGAATGGGTTGACCAACTCGCCTCTGCTGCCGATAACGCCCATGAAGAGAGCTCCTTCGCGAACCGCCTCGAGCGCCGTGATGCTGATTACGCGAGCCGCTTCCTTGGTCAGATTGACCGCAGAGCGGACCCTCTCGATACCTCGTGGCTCCTCGTCTGCATCGTACAGGGATATGCTCTGCTCAAGGCCTAATTTGGCGTCGGTGGCCAAATCTGAATCCTGACGCTGAGCCATGCTATTCCCGAATCGAGCGACCGCAACCTGCCTTTGAACCTCTCCCTCGTGCGCGCGGGCCGCGCGTCATGCGGTCCTCAGGACCGCAGTAATACCTTTCTTGCGGCCCTCAGGCATCGCGGTACTCACTCAGGAGTTTCCTGCTTTTCTTGGCGAATGGCACTGCGAACGCGACCGTCTTCAGGAGGTCATTTATCTCATCCCGGGTCACCTTGATTCTATTGCTCGGTTCTAGCACATTCCCATCTCTGAGGAGGGCCAGAGTGCGCTGCCCGATTAACACGGGCAGCATGCAGGCCCCACGCAGGCGGAACTGGCTGTGAGGGAGCATTCCGATGTACTCGACCGCTGCATCTAGATGGGACTCAGCCACATCGATGCAGGAGTCGAAAAGCGGCTTGAAGTGACCCATGTTTCCCGCGTCGAGCAAGTCCATTGGCTCCATCCCGATATCGGACAGGGAATTGCTCGGGATGTAGCAACGTCCCATCCGTAGATCCGCGGGGATATCGCGAAGTATGTTGATCAGCTGCAGCGCCTTGCCGAAACGAACTCCTTTCTCGAACATCGCTACTTCGGTCTCCTCATCAGCCTCGAACAGGTGATCGAGCGTCATCCGAGTCCAGAACTCCCCTACGCTCCCCGCGACTCTGTAGGCGTAGTCGTCCAGTTCCACGTCATCTGCTAGCGCGACTATCTGCCCCTCTGTGGCGTTTGCGAAGCGCTCCAGATCGAGGCTCTGGCCTCCTACGATGATGTTGAGGCAGTGGCGGATGTGCTGCTGATCCGAGTCAGGGAATCGGTCGACGCAAGCGACCGTGTCGCCCGCCCTCTCCAGAAGCTTCCTCTCGGAGGCAATCCTCTGCAACTGCGCGAGCTCAGACAGGTCTGGAAGTGTGTTTGAGTTTCCTTGGGCGTACTCGTTGTAACGCTCGAGCGCCTGCAGTCTTTGAGCAGGAGCCCCCCTTTCTGAGTCGGCTATGGTATCGGACGTGCGTGCCAGCAGGTAGAGCAGCGCGACCCGCGGGCGGAGGCCTGAGGGGAGGTTCTTGAGGGTGAGGTAGAACGAGCGCGAGGTCCCTTCCAGAATCGAGTCCAGTTCAGGGTCTAGCAGTTCGGACATGACCACACTCCCTCGGTCAAGCTCAGCCCGCCCCTCTCCTAAGACTCTCGCAGTCCCGCTTCAATCAGCACGTCAAGCAGGACGTCCCCGATTTTGGACGGATCTCTGGCTATGTGGATTCCGGCGGCCTCGAAGGCAGCGAACTTCTCCTCGGCCGTGCCCTTCCCGCCTGAGATGATGGCGCCGGCGTGACCCATCCTCTTGCCCGGTGGTGCGGTTGCTCCGGCAACGAAGCCTACGAGTGGCTTGGAGAAGTTCTCAGCCACCCATTCGGCCGCATCCTCCTCGGCCGTGCCGCCGATCTCACCGATCATCACCACGGCCTCGGTTTCAGGGTCCTCTTCGAAGGCGGCGAGGCAGTCGATGAAACCAGTTCCGGTAATCGGGTCGCCTCCGATTCCGATGCAGGTGGACTGACCTTCGCCCACGCCCATCGTCTGGGCCACCGCCTCGTAGGTGAGCGTGCCCGACCTCGAGATGATTCCGACGCGACCCTTGGTGTGGATGTAGCCCGGCATGATTCCGACCTTGCAGCCACCGCTCTCTCCGGGACTAATGATTCCGGGACAGTTTGGCCCGATGAGCCGCACACCCGGCCTCTGGCCTATATGAGCGACCACTCGCACCATGTCCAGAGTAGGAATTCCCTCGCTGATACAGATGATCAGACCTTCGCCGTTTAGCTCGTGGAAGGCGTCTGCGGCCTCCATTATCGCCGAGGCGGCGAACCTCGCTGGCACGTAGATGATGCTGGCTTCTGCACCTGTATCGGAGACTGCCTCGGTCATGGTGTCGTAGACGGGGACTGAGCGGCCCGGCAGGTCGACGCTCTGGCCACCCTTGCCCGGTGTGACCCCCCCGATGATATCGGTGCCGTACTCGACCATTCTGGTCGCGTGAAACATCCCTTGGCTACCGGTGATCCCCTGCACCAGTATCTTGCTGCCTTCGTGGATCCAGATGCTCATGAGGAATCGCCTCCGATGACCTTGACGATGGCCTCTCCCGCCTCCGCGAGAGTACTGGTGGTGATGGTCCCTAGATCGCAGGCGTCGAGAATCTCCTTGCCCTCCTTGTGGTTGGTGCCCGAGAAGCGGACGACGAGAGGTACGTTGAGCCCCTTCTCCTCGGATGCCTCGATGATGCAGTGAGCGACCATGTCGCATCGGATGATGCCGCCGAAGACATTGACGAGGATGCCCTCCAGGGAAGGGTCTTCGAGGATTATTCCGAAGGCTGCGGTGATCGACTCGCGGTCAGCCCCGCCGCCGATGTCGAGGAAGTTCGCCGGCTCGCCACCGTAGAGCTTGATGACATCCATCGTGGCCATGGCGAGACCGGCGCCGTTGACCAGACAGCCGATGTCTCCCTCCAAGTCCACGTACGAGAGTCCGTGCGCGCGAGCGCGTACCTCGATATCGGACTCCTCGGAGAGGTCACGCAACCCGGCTCTCCACGGGTGTCTGAAGGAGGCGTTGTCATCGAAACTCATCTTGGAGTCGAGTGCGACCATCGTGTCGCCCTCAGTCTTGACCAGCGGGTTGATCTCGATCATAGAGCAGTCCCTGTCTACGAACATCGACACCAGTTGACCGACCATCTCTACGAAGGAGGCGTGCGCCGAGCCAGAGAGGCCCAGCGAGTCAGCCAGCGCGCTCTTCTGAGAGTCATGCAGGCCTTCGACAGGGTCCACCCAGGTCTTGTGGATGGCCTCGGGGGTGTTCTCAGCGACCTCCTCAATGTCCATGCCGCCCTCCGTCGAGGCCATGATGAGGACCGAGTTCTCCTCGCGGTCGATCAGAAGCGCTAGGTAGTACTCGTGCGCGATAGCGCAGCCAGCCTCGATGTAGAGGTTGTTGACGAGTTTGCCCGAGGGGTCGGTCTGCTTGGTCACCAGTGTGTGTCCGAGGATGTTCGAGGAGTATTCCTCCACATCCTCACGGGAGGAAGCAATCTTCACCCCGCCCTCCATGACTAGGTCACCGGAGTCGGGGCTGTACAGTTTGCCCTTGCCGCGCCCACCGGCGTGAATCTGACTCTTGACGGCGACCACTTCCGATCCCAGCGAGTCGTAGGCTGCCAAAGCCTGCTCGACACTCGTGCAGTGCACTCCGTCCTGGACTGCGACCCCTGCTTCCCTGAACAGGGCCTTGCCTTGGTACTCGTGGATGTTCATCGTACCCGGCCCGCGACTCACGCCCCGTCTTTCAACGATGCGCATGCGCATCGCGCGTGGCGCGGACGCGAAGCGCTCAAACGGGGCCGCACGCCCGACGCACCATGGACGTCATAGTTCTGGCCGGTGGCTTCGGCACACGGCTGCGTCCTTGGACCGACGGTCGCGCCAAGCCGCTGCTGCCGCTGCTCGACAAGACCCTACTCGAGAGGGTAGTCGAGGTGGTTCCTGCCGATATGGTCGACAGGGTCGTGGTCGCAGCCGGCTACGGAATAGGGGAGATGGAGTCTTTCTTCGCAGATGCAAGCCTGCCTTACGAGGTGGTTCTATCTGTTGAGGAGGAAGCTCTAGGGACGGGCGGAGCAATCGCTCTTGCGCGCCCTCATCTGACTGGTGAGGGACCGGTTCTGGTGCTCAACGGCGATCTGGTCTCCAGCGTCGATGTCGCTGCACTGGCTGCTCATCACAGGACGACCGGCGCTACTGCGACCCTGTCGCTATGGGAGGTTGAGGACCCGAGCCGCTTCGGTGTCTGCGAACTCGATGATGCGGGCTTCATCCGCCGCTTCCAGGAGAAGCCCGAGCGCGGGACCGAGTTCTCCAACCTGATCAATGCAGGATGCTACTTGATCGAGCGCGACGCGCTTGCAGGCCTAGCCAGCGAGCCTCACAGCATCGAGCGCGAAGTCTTCCCGGGGATTGCCGAGGCTGGCGAGATGTCCGGTCTGGTGTTCACAGGGTACTTCGTCGACGCCGGAACCTCCGCGTCATTCATCGAGGCAGCGCAGGTCTGCATCGCCAATGGCCGCTACAGCAGCGGGCAGGTAAACGGCGACTCATGGCTTGGCGACGGCTCGCACTGCGACGGATTTCTCTCAGGCAGCTCCATCGGAGCCGGTTCGAATGTCGGAGCCGGCGCCTCCTTGACCGACTGTGTGGTTCTAGCGGGCGCCAACATCGGAGCTGGAGCCTCTCTAACTCGATGCCTTGTGGGCGAGGGTGCAGGTGTGGCCGCAGGAGCAGAGTTCTCCGATACCATCGTAGGACACCACGCTCATGCCGAGTGAGTCCGTCAGCGTCAAAGCAGGCCGTCCTCTCCCCCGAGCGTGAGCGACTGCTTGGTCGTTGTCAATTTCAAGACCTACCAGACCGCCCATGGCGCGTCTGCAGAGGAACTGGCACGCACCATGTCCGGCATCGAGACCGACGCACGCCTCGTCGCTGCGGTCTCGGCCATCGACCTCTCCGCGGTAGTCGCAGCAGCCCCTGGTCTCGAGGTCTGGACCCAGCACCTCGACCCGATCCAATCCGGCTCGAACACCGGATGGCTCCACCCGGACACCGCAGTCGAGCGGGGTGCGACTGGCACTCTCATCAACCACGCCGAGCACAAGGTCAGCATCGAGCACGTCGCCATGCTCCTCGACCAGGTGCCGGAGGACTTCTGCGTGTGCGCGTGCGCGGCTGACATCGACGAGGCGCAGGCTCTCGCAGCCCTCGGCCCTACCTATGTGGCAGTCGAGCCGCCCGAGCTCATCGGTGGTGACGTCTCGGTGACATCGGCCGACCCGGGCATCGTCAGTGGCACAGTCGCTGCAGTCCGAGAGGTGACCGACGAGGTCGGGATACTCTGCGGGGCCGGTGTGAAGAGCGGCGAGGATGTTGCTACGGCGATGGAACTCGGAACCATCGGGGTACTGCTAGCTAGCGGCGTGACCAAGGCAGACGACCCCCGGGCCGCGCTCGACGACCTCGTCTCAATGCTCTGATGGGCGCCTGAACCTGACGATCGAGTAGACGGCGATGCCGACGGCAACCGCCCCCGCTAGGACGTTCCAGTCGGCCAGCGCATCCATCGCGACGACAATGCAGAACAATCCGGCTATGGCAAGAAGCAGCATCACGTGGATGAGGGGCCCTCCATTCAGACGTGGGTCCAGGAAGTCGTACAGGTAGATTCCACCTCCGAATACGGCGTATGCGTTTGCGAAGCCGACGTAGGCTATGCCGAAGAGCACCGGGAACGCCACCATGCCCAGGCTGATGTCCATCCCCATCAGAACCAGCTCCACTCCGAGTATGATGACGTTGTAGTTGTGCATCACCAACTCTTCCCACGCAAAGTAATGGCTCACGTCGAAGCCCTTCGAAAAATTGCCCGGCACCAGGTAGTGGGTGACGACCACACTGACCAGAAGGGCCGTGCCGCAGGCAACGGCGAACATGACTGGGATGGCGGCGAGCAGCAAACCGGTTACTTCGCCTCCCAGAACGTGGACCCACGAGGACAGGGCTGCGAGTGCGAAGTATACGCCGAAGGCGATGAAGCTCCACACCGTGAACGGCACGAGCCTATGCACTCCCAGCATATTCGCCTCCCCCCTCTCCCTGCTCTCGTAGAATACAGGCAGTGAGGTGCCGCCCTCCTCGTCGAGGCAGATTGCTGCTAGGGTGTAGAAAGAAAGCAGCGCAGCAGCGCTCCTGAACAGCGCCACCAGAATTTCAGGGACGTAGACTGAGGAGGCGATTTGTTGAGAGGTGTGCGAGGCGCTCAAAGCATCGCTTGTCAGGACGTAGTAGAGAAGACCGAGAAAGGTCACTAGGACGAGCGCCCCGGTCTCGATGTGCCTGTCTCTCTCGCCGTACGCGCGTAGCCGACGCATAAGGAGTGCAAATAATGCACCAACCTTCAATCCTCTGCCTGCCTGATGCGAATCATCACTGCTTGGCGCGCTTGCGAGAGGCCTTTCGGCGTCGTAATTTCTTCTTGCGCCACTTCCAGCGCTGCTTCCCGTGCTTCTTCCACGCACGGGAACCTCTCTTCATGCGCGTCGCCGACCTACTCTCCCTATTTGAGCGATTCGCGGGGGCCCGCGAGGAATGGTAGGCGATACAGGATTCGAACCCGTGTCACCGGCTTAGAAGGCCAGCATGATATCCAGACTACACCAATCGCCCTGATGTCACCGTAGGACTCTCGCTCAAGAACCCTGCTCGTCATCCGGGACGTCATCGAGCAGCTCTCCGACCGCTTCCTCGACCAGCTCCTGCATCTCCTCGGCGTCCGCCCCGGCGCTGTAGTTCAATGAGCCATCGTCCTTGATGTCCGCACGCACGTCCGCTACGCTCCTGCCCACCGTCTCCGCGATGTCAGCTTGCAGCTTCCTGCGCTCCCTGCGCTTACGGCGTATCCTGCTGATGGTGCTGGTAATCCTCAGCAGGGTCTCGAGGATGGCCAGCAGGATGAGGCTGCTGAAGAACGACTTGGCCAGTTCGGGCAGGTTGCTCATCAGGTCATCGAACTCGCTCCACTGGACCGAGGTCGAGCCGACTAGGAAGACACCGAGGACGGCGAACGGCAGCATCTTGGCGACGTCTCTGGAGAGGTCCTCGGTCCAATACGCCAGTATGCGCACCGCACCGACAACCGAAGTTGCGATGAGGGCGTTCCTCGCGTGATCGGAACTGTCTGAGAGCAAGGTCAGGATGACTGCTAGTACGAGCGTCCAGAAGGCGATGAGAACCGGTATTATCACGATGTACTGGACGACGAAGAGTACGCTCCTGAGGTACTTCTTCACATTGCCGCTGAAGTCGTTAGAGTACTTGCTGAGATCAAGTTTGAGCAGGTCCTTCTTGGCCAGCGCTCGATAGAACACGAAGACGAATCCGGAGTAGACGGCGACGGCGATTATCGCCATCAGCGTCGGATAGGTCTCTCTGGCGAAGTCCTGAATCAGGGCGAACAACTCATCACTCGTGGCCGGTATCTCCACGAGGCTCACACGCGGGTGCGACTCAAGGTAGTTGCGCCCTACTGTGGGCTGAACGGTCTGGCGCACTTGGGGCACCTGCTCGGCGCGCTGACCCTTACCCTGTCCCAGGTGTGTCCGCAGTTGCCGCAGATCCACTGCCTCTCCGGCAGGCTGTCGAGCACCTCCTGACGCATCTTCCTGAGCACCGGTGACTCGGCTA
>Ga0257108_1000015_pt1 | contig 45863 bp, 43 predicted proteins | sample LP_taG_FD_190181 | JGI IMG/M metagenome (GOLD analysis project Ga0257108, IMG submission 190181) | Marine microbial communities from Northeast Subartic Pacific Ocean, Canada - LP_J_2011_P26_1000m | ecosystem: Environmental > Aquatic > Marine > Oceanic | place: Canada: Northeast Subartic Pacific...
CAAGAGCGGTGAACCGCCAGCGTCGTCCCCGATGTAACTGAGCAGGATCAACATGATGCCAAAGACGACCCCGGCCAAACCCGCTACGAAGAGGCCGGCCGACCCGTCACCAGGATCTCCACGCTCGTAGGACGACAACGCAATGGCGACAACGCCCAACGCGAGGCCGATCGAGGTGACCGTCGACGGTGAGGCACCCGAAACGAGAAGGTCCCACAACACCGGGACGCTAGACATCACTACTGCTGCAGTTGGCGCCGCGGTTCGCAACGACCCGCGGGAGTACGCGACAAACAACAACAAAATGCCAACACTGTTGGCGGCTCCGGCGAGAGCCCCGTGTGCCAGGTCAGAGGTTGTTGGGTTGCCAGACCAGAACACGGCGGCGACCGCCATTACGAAAACACCGGCAAGTAGCACCGTCGAAGTGACCTCGCTGGCGCGCTCTCTCTTAGTGACGCCGGACGCGAAGAAGTCACTCAATGCGATTGAAAATGTCGAGAGCACCGCGTAGATCACCGACACAGGCAGCAGTATGCATCGTGTTCCGCCGTGTTGCGGGCAATGGCAAGTCGACCACCGATCAGGTCGGCCACTTCGGGCCATACGTGGTCGAAGTCCGGCGCATCAGAGGTGTCGGCAGGTCGCATGCCGTGAATCTCGATGTTGAAGTCGTCGTACCCGTTGTCGGGAGGACGGGATCAGGCATGAACCTTCAAGGGTGCTTTCGTTGTCGTCGGCGGTTGAAAGACCGACAGCACACGCAGAGTTTCTGTCCTCACGGGCCGTTTCAAAGTCGATGGCGTTCGAGTCCCCCCGCCCACGCGACAAGCTTCCAGACAGATCGATGGGGATCAGACTCTTAGTAGGCGATACGCGGGATGTGCTCCTCCCATGTGCGTTCGGAGACGACCCTGGTTCCCTCGTAGCCGGTAATGCGGCCATCGAGGTGGAACTGGGTTGCGTCGCAGGTCACAGCCAACAGGCTTTCGGTACGCACTTGCCAATCATCCCGAGCAAACGCGAAGTCAGCCCGATATTCGATGGAAGCCGAGAGCGGATCGCCCTCGACGATTCGGTACCGCTGAGCACTCTGGTTTGAGTATCGAAGGCGAGTGGCCTCAAACTCGACCTCACCGGCGTCGACCTCGACCTCGAGGAGGTACTCCTTGCTCAAGGGGTCGTGGGCTTGGCGTCGCGATCCGGATCCTGGACGTACAAGGCGATGGGGCAGGGGATCGGCAGCCTGCGGTTCTCCCAGGTTTGGCGGTGGAGTCTCGGAACGCCCAGGGCGAAAGACCGGCAACTCAAGATGACTGGTGGCCAGGTCGATGCTCAAGGTGGCCTCTTGTGCCAACGGCCAGGCCATAGGCCACATCTGGGTGGAGAGGGCAAGGCGCAGATGGTGGCCGGGAAGAATCCTCGACCCGAGATCGTTGAGGCGGACGGTGACCTCCATCGCTTCCCCGGGCTTCACCTCGGCGACGCGGTCACGTCCATCGCGGAGCCTCAGGTTCAGGATCCCGTAACTCATGAGCGTGGATGTTGCGTCGGGACCGACGTCGCAGAGGCGGGCCACGATGAGGCCTTCGTCACGGTCGCAAGACACCCGGAGGTGAAGCAGCGGGGTACCCAGTAGTTCAAGTCCCTGGTCGAGTACCGGGCCGTCGAAGCATGCGGACATCGCATCGTCCGATCCCTGGTCGTCGGGCAACTCACGGACACCGGCAATCGGCATGTACTCACCGCTTGTGAGGCCCGTCCAAACCGGTGAGCAGACTTCGACTTGGGAAACTCCGACGGTGGCGGTTTCATCGAGGCCATGGGGCGCGAGGTGCAGGGTCATGGTGCTGACTTCCGGTGACGGCCATGTGCCGACGGCCACCCATCTACCGGGTCGAGCGCTCCCCTCGGGTGTCGGGCCGTGGCTGTCCTGCAGGTAGGCGACGAGGGGCGGGGCGTCCATCACGTCGTTGTCGATGCCGCGCAGCCATCGGTCCCACCAGGCCAATGCCAGGCCGAGGAAGTCGATGCCGGGTCCAGGACCACCGAGGTTCGGGTACACGTGGCCCCACGCCCCCGACACGCCCCTGCAGGGGGCATCGACGTTCTCGAGGAGGCGCAGGACCGTGTTGGGCCAGCAGTCGTTCCAGCCGCTGACAGCGAGGACCGGGATCTGGATTCGGTCGTACTGCTCGCACACCGACCCCTGCGTCCAGCTCTCATCCCGGAGCTGGTGCTCAAGCCAGGACGCGAGGAACATCGGCGTGTTGTCGAACCGTTCCCGCCACATGGCTCGCCAAGCGTCCCCGACGACAGCCGGGTCCGGTGGGCGGATGCAGTAGCCGAACATTACGGCACCCCAGCCAAGGCCCTGTCCCGGGTAGCCCCCCACCAGATAGCCACCGTCGTCGTAGTAGCGGTCGACAGATGCACCGACCGGGATGATTGCCTTCAGTGCCGGGGGTTGCCGGACAGCAGCCTGAAGGCTGGCGATCCCGCCCCACGAGATCCCCATCATCCCGACAGCGCCAGTGCACCAGTCCTGGTCGGCGATCCACTCGATGACCTCGGTGGCATCCTCTTGCTCGCGTGGTGAATATTCGTCTGTCATCAGGCCTTCGGAGTCGCCGTGCCCGCGCATGTCGGGTCGGACACACGCATAGCCATGGGCAGCGAACCAGGCGTGGTTGGCGTGGTCGCGAAGGGCTGCACCGTCACGCTTGCGGTACGGGATGAACTCCAGGATCGCAGGGACCGACTCGTGCCCTGCTCCCACGGGAAGCCAGAGCTGCGCAGACAGGCGGATGCCGTCGGACATCGGAATCCAGACGTGCTCGATCAGCCGATAGGGCAGGTCATCGCTACGGCTTGGCCGCGACGGCTCTTCATTCGATATGGCCCGAAGATAATCAGGCGTTTGCAGGCATCCAGCCACGGGGTGGCATGGCGGTCTCGCACAAGGGGTTGACTAGAGGAAAGGACGGCTGGCCTCGGGTCGTGATGGCGTTGACTGGGGCCGTCCGAACATCATTCACGCGGCGCGCCCGGAATGCCGCCCAACAAGTGGCTACCGGCCGTGATCCCTCCGTCCAGGTCGAAGTCGGCGCCGTTGAAGAACGAACTGTCATCCGAGGCAAGGAAGGCCACGGCATTCGCGACGTCGGCCATGTCCCCCTCTCGCAAGATCGGCTGCCCGCCGCTGAGGGCAGCGCCTTTGCCAAGACCCGACGTGTCCATGTCTGCCGGCAGCGACTCCATCACCATCTCCGGGTTGCCCATCGCCGGGTTGATCGCGTTGACGCGGATCCCGTACCGGCCAAGCTCGAGGGCGGCGACCTTGGTCAAGCCGCGCACACCGAACTTGCTCGCGGCATAGGCAGACGTACCGGCGGCAGGGTGGTGGCCGCTGATCGACGCCACATTGATGATCGACCCACCGCCACGCGACCGAAGAGGCTCGATCACGGACCGAACGCCCAAGAAGGTCCCGACAATGTTCACCTCGAGCAGTCGCGCGAAGTCGGTCGTCGTCGTGTGTTCGATTGGTCGCACGTGCAGGACGGCAGCGTTGTTGACCAGGGTCGTCAGGCCGCCGTATGTGTCGATGCAGAAATCGATGACCTGTTGCCACCGGTCTTCGTCGCTGATGTCGAGGTGAACGTAACGTGCGGCGTCGCCGAGATCGTTGGCCACCTGCTTGCCCCGGTCGTCGAGCAGGTCGGCAATGACGACCTTCGCACCGTCGGCGACCAGTCGCCGCGCCGCCAGTTCCCCAGAGCCGCGAGCGGCCCCCGTCACGATCGCGACCTTGCCTTCAAGCCGCCTCATTTCTCCACCGGACTCGGCGCCTGCGCATGGAACAGGACTTCGATTTCAGTAATGAGACCGTCGACGACGCGAAAACGCTCAGCGATGAGGACGGGCAGATCCGAAATGTTGAGATCGAGGTCGTAGAACGCGACCGCCTGCTCGCCCTCGACGATCCAGCGCACATTCCGCACGCCCTCGATCATGCCCTTGCCGACGTTGGCCAGCGCCGCCACCAGTGCATCCCGGCCGTCGCCGGTGTTCTTGCCCTGCTCGATGCGGACCACGTTCTCGGCCAACGGAACCTTCGTGCCGTCCTGTTCGATGAGCCCGTGAAACAGGTACTTCTCGGCTGCCTCGATGACGGTGGATCGATCGGTCATGGGGTCATCCTCCTGGACTTACCGGAAATTCTCGTCAGGCTGACACCGTATTCGCCAGACCTGGCTCCGAGAGCGAGAACGCAACTGTCCGAGGGCGGAACCGGTCAAGCCGTTTGAGGCATTTCTTGATTGAGCGGATGAGGGCGCCGCATTGGGCCTGGCCGATCCAGGCGACCGACGGGAATTTGGCGGGAAGGGGAGTGGGGCGTGGATTCTGCAGGGTTATTGGGTGCTCAACCCAGCGCGGAACAGGCCCTCGAGTTCGGCGGCTCGTACCGCATCCCCCGGTTCATCGAGGCGGGCGAGCGTAACTCCGACGATATTCGCCGAGCACACGAAGTCCGAAGGATACGGTCCTACCGGTGATCCGGTGTCCGTACCGACGTCGAAGGTTTCGCCACTGATCGAGAACACGATCGGAACTGTCCGCTCGAGACGAGCGTGCGCAACTGCGCTCTCGTCCACTACCAGGACAAGTTCGCCGCCCTGACCGAAACCGCCGTCGTAGTCGAACAACGCCTCGACCAGATGGGTTCCGGGGGCGAGCACGGGACCGGTCACCGTTGTCACATCGTGACCGAAGCAGTTATAGGTGAACCGGGGCCGTCCACCATCTAGCCACATCGACCATCCGGACATGTTTCCGCCCTGGCAGGCGACAACGCCTTGATCGTCGATGGCGGCTACTACCTCGGCGGAAATTCGCCAAGAACAGTTCTTCAGCCGTACCACGGTGCTTTCGGGCAATCTCACGTGCGCTGTGGTGTAGGTCATCCTGCTCAGCCCGCCGAGCGCGTGAGGTACCGCAAGCTCGGCGCTTCGCGGCGAGCCAGCATCACGTAACGGATACACACCGAACTTGCGTGCCTCGGCATCGAACATCTCCACCAACTCCGCGAGGCGCTCAGGATGTTCTGATGCGAGGTCGACCGCCTGGGAGAAGTCATTCTCTACGTCGTACAACTCCCAACGCTCATGGGGCCCGTCGAACTCGAACCCCTCCATCCTGATCCACGGCACACGGCCGTGGAAGCAGGACGCGATCCATCCGTCGTTGTAAATCGCCCGGTTCCCGAGAATCTCGAAATACTGAGTGGTACGGCGACTCGCTCCGTCCGCTGCGAATGAGTAGCCCATTGGCGTCCCGTGCATCGGGATCTGTTCGATCCCGTTCACTGCCTCTGGGGCGTCAATGCCGGCGGCTTCCAGGATTGTCGGAGCGATATCAACCACGTGATGAAATTGAGATCGCAGTCCCTTGCCGTCGGTGATTGTGCCCGGCCATTCGATAGCGAGTCCGTTTCTTGTCCCCCCAAAGTGCGAAGCAACCTGTTTCATCCACTGGAACGGCGAATCGAGGGCCCACGCCCAACCGACGTTGAAGTGATTTTCACACTTAGCGCTGCCGAAATCATCCATGTGCTCGAGTAGCCATTCAGGGTCTTCATGCACCCCGTTCTGGAACGATGGAGCGCTCCAAGCTCCGTGGATGGTGCCCTCGGCTGAGGCACCGTTATCGCCGGAGAGATAAATGATGAGGGTTTCACGCTCCTCCCTTCTGGCGGCATCGATTACCCGACCGATGTGGTGATCGGTGTGGGCGAGGAAACCAGCGAAACATTCCATTAGCCGAGCTGCGACTGGCTGGTAGCGCTCCGGGTAGTCCGTCCACGCCGGGATCTCGTCGGGCCTTCGGGTGAGAGCAGTGCCTGCTGGAATCACGCCCAAGCGGAGTTGATCCGCGTGGATCCGAGTACGGAGGTCATCCCACCCGCTGTCGAACTCTCCTCGGAACTGCTCAATCCACTCACTCGGAGCATGATGCGGGGCGTGCACCGCTGGAGTCGAGAAGTAGCAGAACCACGGACGATCAGGTGCTGATACGCGGTGGCGGTCGATCCAAGTGACCGCCTGGTCCGCTAAGTCTTCGGTGAGGTGGTAACCGGGTCTCCCGACATGTGGTGAAACTGGTGTGGTCTGGTCATAGACGGCTGGCTCCCATTGCGATGCTTCAGCTCCGATGATCCCGTAGAAGCGGTCGAAGCCCATTCCGGTCGGCCAGCGCTCGAAGGGGCCAGCGGGACCCTGCTCCCACGACGGCGTCAAATGCCACTTACCGAAGCACGAGGTCGCGTAACCCGACATCTGCAGTATCTGGGCCACGGTTGCAGCCTCTGTAGGTATTGCTGAGTCGTAGCCAGGGAACGAGTTGGCGATCTCGGTAATTCCTCCCATGTGGACGGCGTGGTGTTGCCGCCCGGTAAGCAGTGCGGCTCTTGTCGGTGAACATAAAGCTGTGGTGTGGAATTGGTTGTACAGCAGTCCCCGGTCGGCAACCCCTTGAAACGCGGGGGCTTGAACTGGCCCGCCAAAAGAAGCGAACGAGCCGAATCCCACATCGTCGAGCATGACGAGCAAGACATTTGGAGCATCGGAGGGAGCAGTGGGTCGATGCAGTCGGCGTGGTTCGGAGTCACGGAGCAAGCGTGCAATGTGCCCACTAAAAGGCTCTGAGGGTCTTGGCAAACGTTCGGTCATTCAAACCCCGGGTGGTCAATCGCCGCGAGAGCCTGGAACACCCGTGCCGTGTCGCCCTCGATTGACAAATCGCCTGAGTCCACAGCGCTACGAACGTCGCTCGAACCTGTGAGGATCTGATCCCAAACGTCTCTGCGTCCCATAAGCGCCGCCTCGGCATCGCGTCCGTCCGTCGGGCAAGCGATGTGGTTACGAAAGTGGATACCCGTACGTTCATCGTCGAGTACCACAGCCAGGTGTAGGTCGACACCGGTAAGCCGGTCGGGCTCAACGAGAACCCGGAGCACAGATACCGCTGATTCAAGAGACCACCGTGCTACCTGTCGCCGACTAAATCGATGCGTTCTCAGCCTCGACACGTCGATGCTGCCATCGAGGTCGAGAGCCCTTGTGAGGCACCAGTTGCGAACATTGGCTGAGGTCGTGCGCCGAGCCGCTGTCCGAAGAGCGTCAGCGAGCAGTCGTTGGTCCTGTTGCGTCGCACCTGGCCGGTGCGCGAGACGGCCGGCTAATGACAGGGCCCAACGGCGATCGTTGTCCGTTCCATCGAGCGCCTCGACGCAGAGCCCCCTCACTTTCTCCGCACCGCCCATTGCTGAGACCATTCGCTCTGCTTCATCGGTCGTCTCAAGTGGAAGTAGTCCTACCGGGTCGCCGTCGAAAAATCCGAAGAGGCCGGTCCGGATCTGACGGACGTGGTGTTCCGCCAAGCCGTAGTGCTGTTGTGTCAACCAGTCCTCGTCGTACATCGCCGGCAAACGGATTCGGTGCGCGAGTTCTGAACTCGTCGCTCCGCGGTTCGTCCAGCGGACGGTCTGATCCCACAAGAACTGGATTGAGTCGCGATAGGCGGTCACCCTTCGCTCTATTTGCTGGTTCCCCGACAAGGGAGGGCCATGGGTTGCCACGAGGTGCTCGGCCTCGAGGGAACGGAGGTGGTCAAGTCCGTTGAGTAGCACCCGAGGATCGCGGTACTCCTCCCCCCGAATAGCAAATACGTTGAACAGTGCTGGCCACACCAGGTTGTGAACCGCCACACTGAGTTGCGGGAACCAAAGAGTGACCGAGTCGTCGGCATCGGAAGGCGCCGGTGTTACTCGCATCTCCAGCCCTGCGAGGCTTACCGTGACTGGCTCCCCGAAGGTATGGTCGGCTGCCACGTAGCCAGGTGTCGACGGCGAGTGATGTGGCATGCGGTAGGCGAGGCCCAATCCCACATTGACGAGTCCGTCAGGCCCCTCGTCAGGTAGCTGGATGCCGAACTGCTCAACGAGTCCACGACTGTAAGCAGGTGCAATCTCCATCGTGGCCCGCTCAAGATTCTGGGCGATGCGCTCATGTCCCCAGATAGCGGTGATCGGTTCATGCTCAGTGAGCGCGACTGTGCCGCTGACGTAATGAAAATGCGTATAGACCACCGCAACCACTGGCTCTGTCGTGACTCGGCGCAGATGCTCCAAGGCACTCCGCATCTCCTCCACCGACTCGCCGGTGTCGATCGCGATGATGCCTTCAGGACCGCGGACGAACGTCTGGTTTGACAGGCCGTTGCCTACAAGGCACCAAACTCCGTCACATACCTCGTACATGTTGGGTGCCAGGCGCTTCGTGTGCTCGTGCAGCGATCGGTCGGCAAGGCGGCCCTGTGCGTCAGCCACGACACGGGAGTCGTCATCGGCAAGCGTGTTCGAGTCGCCCATACACGGATCCTAAGTCGGGTAACGATCTGGTGGAGCGGCTTGGTCGATAAAAGGAATGACCGACTTGGAGCCGTAGGGCGATGACTGGGGGCGCTCAAGCAACCCCTCCGGCACGGACAGCACCTCGAGCCGCAGGACTGACCCCGGACAGCCCCTCCGGGGGAGGACCGATCAGGCGCGTACGAATGCGCCGACGGTCTCGACATGGGTGGTGTCCGGAAACAGGTCGACGACAGCGAGGTGCTCGAGCCGCATGCCTACGGTGCACAACAGGCCCGCATCTCGGGCGAAGGAGCCCGGTTCGCATCCGACCAGCACGAACAACTGCGGGTCGGCGCGCACAAGGGCGTCCACGCCTGCCTTCCCCAGGCCCTCGCGTGCAGGATCAGCGATCACGATCGCGGCAGGCTGCGCCTTCCAACTCTCGACCGGAGCGTTGACGATCTTCACGTCGCTACCGTCGAGGTTGACTCGGGCATCGGCGATCGAGTCCCTGCTCCGTTCGATCGCATAGACGGTCCGACCCCGACCGATCGTTCCGGTGAAGATCCCGATGCCGGCATAGGCATCGACCAGGGGTCCCTCCTGTCCGAGCCCGCCGAGTGCATCGACCATCGCGCCAACCTCTGCGACGAGTGCGTCGACCCCGGCGGGGCGGTTCTGGAAGAACGAGCGTGCCGAGATGCGCCAACGGCGACCGGCCGCCTCCTCATGGATCCAGGCCCTCCGACCACCAGCGAGGTCGTCTGTGCTGACGACGAGGACATCGTCGGGAACGGAGATGTCCTCATCAGTGCCGGTGACCAGCACCAGTCGGTCGCCGGTGCGGTTGCCGACGCGGATCGTGACTTCGTCGGCACAGCCGAAGTGACCCTCGACAAGGATCTGTTCGGCGAGGGGATCAATTGCACCACACGCCTCGGGCACGACGACATCGTGAGAGCCCCTGACCCGGTAGCCCCCACGTCCGTCGACCACTGCGGCCCGAACGGTGGTGCGTCCGTGGTCATCCCGGAGTGTCGTCAGGGACGGGTCGGGCGCTTCGACCCCGGCTCGTAGGAGTTGCTCGCTCACGATCGACGCCTTCATACGGAGTTGGAAATCTGCGGCCACGTGCATCAGGTCGCAGCCACCGCAGCCTTCGAGTTGGTGGGCGCAGGGAATCGGCACACGCTCTGGCGACGGTTCCAGGACTTCGAGCACCCGGGCACGAGACCAGCGTTTGTCGATCTGGGTGACCTCGGCCGTGACCGTCTCCCCCGGGAGCGCCCCTTCGACGAAGACGACACGTCCGTCCTCGGCGCGGGCGACGCCGGCTCCGTCACGTGCTGTGGCTGTCACCAGGAGTTTCATGCGGGGACGGTATCCGCACTCTGCAGGATGCTCCCCGAGGGGTCAGTCGGTGTGGGACTCGTCCTCTACCGCTGTCACCATCTGGGCCATCGAGAAGAACACGTGCTCGAACGCAGGGAGTCGGTCCTGGTGGACGGATTCGCCGGCTTCCGATCTGCGCTGCCGGTCGATCCAGGCGTTGTCCAGTCCGATTCGACGGGCCGGGACGTGGTCGTGGCGGATGCTCTGGGCCGTGTGGAGGACATCTGCCTTCGAGTGCCCCAGGTCGGTGGCCAGGTGCTCCAACAGGTACTCGAAGTTGGCCGGGTTGGGCTTGTAGGACCCAATGTCCTCGGCGGTGTAGATCGCATCGAAGTCGACCCCGAGCCTGGCGTTGGATGCTGCGAACCCGGCACGGTCGACGTTGGACAGGATCACGAGGTCGAAACGGGTGGCGAGGTACAGGAGGGAGTCGGCGGAGTCGGGAAACGCCGGCCACGACGGCACCGACGCCCCGAAGGCCGCATCGAGTTCCGCCGAGGTTTCCAGCGAGAAGTCCTCGGCAAGAGATCGGTGGACGCATTCGAGGACGCCCGGATAGGGCAGCGTGGGCGTAGCTGCCTGCTGGGCGGCCTCGAAGCGGTCGAATGCACCGAGTACATGACGACGAGAGGGGTCGGCGGTCGGGTTCGCAGCGAGGAGGGGTTGCAGGGCGTCCCAGATGCCCGTCTCCCAGTCGATGAGGGTTCCGTAGCAGTCGAAGGTCAGGACCGAATGGTCGGTGAGTCGGCGGGCCATGTGTGTGTCTACTGGTCGGCCAGCGGGTCGTAGTCCCAGAGGGGCATGTCCGGAGTGTCGCCGTAGAGCAGGTGTGCGGGACTCTGTTTTTCGATGTTGCCGGTTAGGCCCCGGTAGGTGTCGAGTCCGCAGAGTGCACGCAACTCAGGAGTGAAGCCAGCCATGACCTCGGGGGGGATGCCGAGGTGCTGGTTCTCCTGCTGCCGGATGAAGCCGGCGCAGTAGTTCATGGAGACCCCGATCCGGACCTCGTCGGCGGTGGTGTTGGCGCCGCCGCCGTGCCAGGTGCTGCCCTGCCAGATCAATACCGATCCCCGGGGCATCTCGGCGCAGGCTGTCTCGATCGTGGTCGGATCTGCGCTGTAGTCGGGGTTCTGCCAGCGGTGGCTGCCGGGGACGACCCGAGTGGCGCCGTTGGCCTCCGTGAAGTCGGTGAGGGCCCACATGGCGTTGCAGACCGTGGGAACGTGCGGCTTGGCGATGGGCTGGATCTGGTCGTCGGCGTGGATGACCTGTGCGGTCTCGCCCGGGGCGAGCGAGATCGAGGCCAGCGACGACACCAGGCATTGCGGGCCGAGGACGCCCTCGACCAGTTCGAGTACCTGTGGCTGCACGGGGACCTGTTGCCAGATCTCGCCATGGGCCAGCAGGTTGTAGGTACGTGTCGTGCGATTGCCCTCGAAGCGGTTGTCGGCGGGCGTCCGCTCCAGGCTGGTCTCGAGCCGTCGAACGTCGGCCAGCAGGCCCTCGACCAGGTCATCGTCGATGATCCGTTCGAGGATTGTGTAGCCCTTCCCCTCGAGTTCTGCGTGGTGTCTGGTCATGTCGTCCACCCGCCCAGCCAAGCACCTGTCATGGTGCCTCGCCCACCCGCACCATGCGGTGTCCTGAGTCGAAGACAGCGGAGCGCAACGACGGCCAGGCCAGTTGGAGGATGCCTCGTCGAGGCCGGATGACGGTTCACGCGTGGCCTGCCGGATCGACACCATTGGGGATTCGTCGTGCCACGAAGGCCGAGCACAGTGCCGCCACCGCCGCCAGCAGCAGGGGCACCGTGTACCCACCGGATGAATCGAAGACAGTGCCCGCACCGAGCGGACCGAGAAGCCCCGCCAAACCCCAGGCCGTGAAGACACGGCCGTAGGCGGCCGGATACCGACGCTCGCCGAACAACCGGTTGACGGCGAACGGGTAGACGGCGATCACGGCTCCGTAGACGAGCGCTACGAGTGAGAGCCCGAGGAGTGCCGTGTTTCCGCTGGTGGCCGTGGCAGCGATGCAGAGGGCCAGGGCAGAGGCGACCGGAAGGCCGACCAGCAGGTAGGACAGGCGGGCCCGGTCGATGGTGAAGGCGATCCACGTGCCACCTGCGGCACTGGCGATTCCGGCCACGACGACGGTCGTCACGCCGACCCCCTCTGATCCACCGGCCTCCTCGGCGATCGCCGCGGCGTGTCCGAGAGCCATCAGGCCGGCGAGGGTTGCCAGTCCGTAGGCGGTCCAGAGCCGGATGAGGAGCTGTCGGTCGAGCGCCATGGGGCCGGCGAGGGTGACCCGTCCGATGCCGACCAGGGTTCGTGCAGGCGGGGGTTGGTCGGATTCAGGTGCCACCTGTGTCCCGGTGGCGAGGAGGATCGCCGAGACCACGCCGGCCACGACGATGACGACAGCGAGTGAGCGCAGCGCCCCCGGGGCCCCGACCGCCTCGATTCGGGCATCCAGGAACAGGGCGCCCAGCGCCGCTCCGAGGGCATAGGCGGCGGTGACCAGGCCGATGGCGAAGCCGCGACGATCCGGGTTCGCCTCAGCGCCCTGCTGGAGGCTGAAGGCGTAGCCGAGGCCGTTGGAGGCGCCGAAGACGAGCCCGTAGCCGACGATGAGGACGGCAATCGACGCCGCCGATGACGCCAGCAGGAGTCCGGCGGCGGCACCGCCAGCAGCACCCAGGGCGACCAGCGGCCCCGGGAGGCGTCGAAACAGCGGATGTCCGGTCAGCACCGCCAATGTGAGGGCCACGAGTGCCAGCGAATAGACGGAACTGACTGCACCCCTACCGGCGTCGAGCCCCTCCTCGAACGGGTCGATGAAGAGGCTGAAGGCGTGGATCGTCCCGAGCACGGCGCTCAGCACGACGCAGGCCGCAAGCGTGCGTGTCGCCGGGCGCATCGCAGCCGACCCTAACGCCCGACAGCTTCCCCGGTTCTCCCGGGTCATTGATCGTGTATCGCCCTCAGTCATGGCGGGCCCGGGGCCGACTGGAGACCCTCATCGAGGAGATCGGCTTCGGCGCCGGTCCTGAGGACGCCATCGCCCACCTTGAATCCGCCGTCGAGGACGTGGCACGGGCGATCGACGCCATACGCTCCGGTCAACGCTAGGCCAACACTACGAGAGGGAGGACTCGGCGTGAGCACACTTGCGGAGGCGCAGGTCGGTCAGTTCGAGCGTGACGGCTACCTGTTCCTCGAAGGAGCCCTTCCCGCCGACATCCTCAAGGTCCTCAATGACGAGTTCGAGGCCTGGGTGGAGGAGAGCCGCAGCCACAGCGAGCCCTACGGCCTGACCTTCGATGGACGGCCCCGCTTCGACCTCGAGCCCGGCCACAGCGCCGAGCGTCCCGGACTGCGACGCATCTCCTCGCCCACGGAATTGTCGGATTCCTACCTGTCCGTCATGCGGTCGAGCATCGCCGTCGACGCCACGGCGGAACTCATCGGCCCGAATCTCGAGTTCAGCCACTCGAAGGCCAACTCGAAGCAACCCGGTGCCGGCACCGAGGTCAAGTTCCACCAGGACATCCTGTTCGAGGCCCACACGAACGACGACATGCTCGCCATCCTCTACTTCCTCGACGAGGTGACGCTCGACAACGGACCACTCGAGGTCGTGCCCGGGAGCCACCGGGGCCCGCTGTACGAGCACTGGCACGACGGCATGTTCACCGGAGTCGTCGGTTCGGAGGTCGTCGAGATGGCCCGGGCCGAGGCGGTCCCGTGCATCGGTCCGGCCGGTTCCGCCTGCCTCATGCACGGCCGGCTGCTCCACGGTTCGGGGCCGAACCTGTCCGACAACCCACGCACGCTGTTCATCAGCGCCTACCGCTCCGAGGACTGCTACCCGCTCGAGACCAGCCATGTTCCGAGCGAGCACGAGGGCGAATTGGTCCGCGGCGTGCGCACCAACCGGGTCCGCTGCACGCCCTTGGAGATGGCGTTCTCCGAGGTTCCGACCGGCGCCTCCTTCTTCGGGCAGCAGGCGCAGGAGGCCTCGTGAGCGTCCGGTCCTCCGATCAGGTCCAACGGGTCGCCTTCACGACCGACGCCGGAGTCGGCCCGCGCGCACTTCTCGGGCTCATCGTGCTCGAAACGGATCGGACAGTCGAGGCGGAGGTCCGCTCGCTCCGGCTCGACGGCGTCGCCCACCACGTCTCGCGAATCCCCATGGACGTGACGGTCACGGCGGAGACACTCCGGGCCATGGAGGCCCGGATTCCCGTCGCCGCCGGCCTCCTGCCGCCGGCGTTCGGTTTCGACGCCATTGGCTACGCCTGCACCTCGGGTGCGACCCTCATCGGCGCGGAACGAGTCGCTGCGGCCGTCGGCATTGCACATCCCGGCGTGTCCTGCACGGATCCGATCACGGCTGCGCTGGCAGCATTCAGGACCCTCGACGTCCGCTCCATTGGGCTCCTCACGCCCTACAACGCCGAGGTGACCCTCGGCATGGCCGCCCACTACGAGGACCGGGGAATCGAGGTGGCAGCGGTCGCCTCCTTCCTCGAGGAGGACGACAACGTGGTGGGAAGGATCACCGAGGCATCCGTCGCCGATGCCGTCCGCCGGATCGGGGTGGAGCCTGGGTGCGATGCCGTCTTCGTGTCTTGCACGAGTCTGCGGACCTTCGGCATCGTCGCCGACCTCGAGGCGGAACTGGGACGACCGGTGGTGTCGAGCAACCAGGCACTCGCCTGGCACCTGCACCGACTGGCGGGAGTCCAGGACGCCGTCCCCGGCCTAGGCACCCTCTTCGAACACGGACTGCCAGCATGAGCGAAGTGCCGCCGAGGGGGTTCCCGGACGAGGAATACGAACGGCGGACCGTCGTCGCCCAGGCCATGCTGGCCGAGCGACGGCTCGACGCACTGCTGGTGTGTACCGAGCCCGAAGTCCGCTACTTCACCGGCTTCCACACACCCTTCTGGCAGAGCCCGACGCGTCCGTGGTTCGTCGTAGTGCCCGCAGAGGGCCGCCCAATCGCCGTCATCCCGGGCATCGGGGGCGCCTCGATGGGGGAGACGTGGATTCAGGACATCCGCACCTGGCCGGCCCCGCGGCCCGACAACGACGGGGTGACGCTCCTGGCGGCGACCCTCCACGAGGTCGCCGGAACCGAAGGTCGGATCGGGGTCCCGATGGGCCATGAGACCCACCTGCGGATGCCGCTCGCCGACTGGGAGGACCTGCAGGAGGCGACCATCGACGTCGCCTACCACGACGCCACGGACGTCGTGCGGGGCCTGCGCATGCACAAGTCCGATCTCGAGGTCGCCAAGACGGCGTACGTCTGCAACATCGTGTCCGACGCCTTCGAGGGCATCCCCGACCTTCTGTCCGTCGGCATGACCGAGCGCGAGGCCTTCGCCGCCTTCCGGATCGACCTGCTCAGACGCGGGGCCGACGACGTGCCCTACCTCGTTGGGGCCACCGGGCCGGGCTTCGACGACGTCATCAAACAGCCGTCTGACCGGGTGATCGGGGAGGGCGACCTGCTCATGTTCGACACCGGTACCGTCTTCGACGGCTACTTCAGCGACTTCGACCGCTACTACGCCTTCGGCAGCGCAGGCGATCCCGCCCGCCGGGCCCACGAGACCGTCTGGGACGCCACCGAAGCCGGGTTGGCCGTGCTCCGTCCCGGGATCACCACCTCCGACCTCTGGGCGGCGATGGCCGACGTACTCGACGCCGGCGGGTCGCTGGGCAACGACGTCGGCAGGCTGGGACACGGGCTCGGTATGCAGGTCACCGAATGGCCCTCGAACACCCACGACGACGAGACGGTCATCGCCGAGGGCATGGTCCTGACCCTCGAACCGGGCCTCACCTGGGCGCCCGGCTGCATGATGCTCCACGAGGAGAACGTCGTAGTCCGCGCCGATGGCCCGGAACTGCTCTCCCGACGTGCCCCCCGGGAGCTACCGGTCATCACCTGAGGGTTCCCGACGGAGGACCCCAGGGCCGACCAGCCGGTTCTCCCCACTACGTGGATCGGCCGCCGATCGCCGTCTCTGCCAGACTCCTGCCGTGCGCTCCGTCTTCCTGCTCTCCATGGCCGTTGCCCTGCTTGCCGGTTGCACAGCGGAGCAGGATTCCGCCGATCGGGACCTGCTCCTCGAGCAGGCAGCCGTGGTCGAGTCGCTCCAGCAGCAGTTCGCCGAGCTCGAAGGGCGGATCACCACGACCATCACCTCGACGTCCGTGGCCCCTCCGCCGACGACCACTACGGCCGAGCCCGTGCCCGAGGCGGCCGAGGTCTTCGACGCCGCCTCGCCATCTCTGGTTTTCATCGAGGTTCCCGACGGAACCGGCAGCGGGATCGTCCTCGCCGATGGGTGGGTGCTCACGAACGCCCACGTCGTCGGCCGCTACCCGGAGGCCCGACTCTTCACGAGCGTGGGCGAGATCGTCGACGTACCGGTCCACGCCCGGGACTGGCTGTACGACCTGGCACTCCTCGGGCCCCTCCCCGAACCAGCGTTTGGAACCCTTCCCGGGCTGGAACTCTCCTCCAGTGGAGGCATCCGGACCGGCGAGGCCGTGTACCTGGTGGGCTTCCCGGGAGAAGTCCAGACCGAGCCCGAGGCCGCCATGACAGCCGGGATCCTGAGCCGGCGTCGCCGCCAGCCGTGCCTCGACGTGACCTTCCTCCAGGTCGATGCACTCATCGCCGGCGGACAGAGTGGGGGCGCCCTCCTCGATGAACGGGGCAACCTGATCGGCATCTCCGGCCTGGGCGGATTCAGCGACGGAAACTTCGGCCTGGTGTTCGCCGCCGAGGACGTGGCACGGCTCGTGGATCCCCTGTACTACCCAGGGGGAGGGACATCTGAGGCGTTCGGACGGAAGCGGCAGGAGGCGACCACCGCCTACTACGACACTGTGGCCTTCCTGGTGACCGTCACCGAGGCGGCGCCGAACCTCTCGGTCCGAGCGTCAGCGTCCTCCGGTGCCGACGTCTGGCTCGGAATCGACACACCCGACGGGTACCCCCCGTTCCCCAGTTACGCCGAGGACGAGTTCGACTACCTCTTCGGAAGCCCCTACAGCGAAGAGGATCCCGACGCCTTCTACGCGGACGCCAACCTGGAAGGAGATGGAGAAGCCCTCGAAGTCCGTGTCCTGCCTGGTCGTTACGTGGTGACGGTGGGCTACTGGTCCCTCGCCGACCGGGAGTCCGTCGAAGTGGAGTCCTCCCACCTCCTGGTGCCGCTCGAGGACCCGGAGAACGGATCCCGCACCCTCCGGCCGGGCGACACCGAGTCAGGGGTCATCGGACACCTGTACGACACGGACCGCTTCCGAATCGAACTCGCCGCCGGCGACCAGGTTCGCATTCAGGTCGACTCCCTCGGCGACCCGGCCATGAGCCTCTACCTCGACGACGACCTGGTGGCCTCGAACGACAACGCCGGAACGGGCCTGTACGGATCCGGTGCCTCGATGACGGTCGTGGCGCCCGTGTCGGGCACCTACGACCTCGACATCGCCATGTTCGGCGACGTCCCCGCCGGATACCTCGTCGCGGTCCTCGCTGGGGAGGCCGAGCCGTGTCGCTGAGTGCAGCACATCCAACGGAGAAGGGTGCACCGTCGTGACGGATGCGACCGTGACCCGGGTTGGGTACCAGCCACCAGACCCGATCGGGCATCCGCCCCTCTACGACTGGCCTCCGCGCCCCGTTGCAACCCTCAAGTGGCTCGTCACGGACCTGATGTTCCCGTGGGGCTTCTTCTTCACGGCACTGGCCGTCATGACCTGGAAGTGGCTGACGCCCGCCGCGTCGAGGATGCAGGCCCTGTCGCCGGGCTGGATGGGCCTCATTTGGCTCCGCAACGCCGCCATGCTCACGATTGTCGCCGGCCTCCTGCACTGGTGGCTCTACACCCGTCGCTCGCAGGACCTGGAATACAAGTTCAACGTGCGCTGGCCGGCGACCGACAGCCGGAAGTTCCTCTGGCGCAACCAGGTGAAGGACAACGTGTTCTGGAGCCTCGCCAGCGGCGTCACCGTCTGGTCGCTCTACGAATCGCTGACGATGTGGCTGTGGGCCGACGGGCGCATCCCCCACGCCGAGTGGGGGAGCGCCCCCGTCTACCTCGGTCTGCTGGTCCTCGGCGTGTTCTTCTGGGGGACCACGCACTTCTACCTCAACCACCGACTCCTCCACTGGGGGCCCCTCTACCGGGGCGCCCACGAACTGCACCACCGCAACACCAACACCGGGCCCTGGACCGGCATCTCGATGCACCCGATCGAGCACCTCGTCTACTTCACGGTGTTCCTTCTCTGGTGGGTGGTGCCCGCCCATCCGGTGATCTTCATCATGACCGGCTTCTTCAACGGAATCAGTCCATCGATCACCCACTCCGGCTTCGACGAGGTGATCCTGGGCGGCCGCTTCCGGATCACGGCCGGTGACCAGTTCCACCACCTGCACCACCGCTACTTTGAGGTCAACTACGGCAACACCCCGACACCCCTCGACAAGGTCTTCGGCACCTGGCACGACGGCACCCCCGAGGCCCACGAACAGTTCAAGGACCGTCGCCGGGCCGAGAAGGCCTGACCGTGCTCCGCCCCCAGCCATCTGCCCTCGAAGCCGTCGGCTCCCAACGGGCCGCCATGGACAAGAGGGGAGCGATCCGGGGATGAGTGTCGACACGCATTTCCGGATCGAGGGCGGGGGAGAGGGCACGCCGTTGGTCCTGCTCCACGGCGTCGGCCTCGACCTCACGATGTGGGACGGCGTCGTCGACGCCCTGGCGGCCGATCGACAGGTCGTCCGCTTCGACATGCTGGGACACGGCCGGACCCTCGATCCGTCGGGAGATCGCTCCATCGGGGACTTCGTCGCACAGTTGCTCGAGGTGGTCGACGCCCTGGGGCTTGGGCGGCCGGACCTGGCAGGACTCTCCATGGGCGGGATGGTCTCCCTCGCTGCTGCCGCCCGGCACCCGTCCGCCTTCCGACGGGTCGCCCTCCTGAACACGGTCTTCGGACGCACGTCGGAGCAGGCGGCGGGCAGGAGGGAGCGACTCGCTGCGGCCGAAGCAGGTGGCATGGGCGCCGTCGCCGACCTCGCAATCGACCGCTGGTTCACCGCCGACTGGCAGGCGGCGAACCCGGTCGACACCGCTGCCGTCCGTGAGCGCCTCCTGGCCAACGACCTCGCTGCCTACCTGAAGGCCTACCGGGTCTTCGTCGGAGGCGACCCGCTCATGCCCGCCGCTGCCGCGAATGTCACCGCCCCGACCCTCGCCATGACCGGCGAATTGGACCCCGGATCCACCCCGACGATGAGCCATGCCTTGGCGGATGCCGTCCCGGGCGGGCAGGCTGTGGTCCTGGCCGGACTCCACCACCTGCCACCGATCGAGGCGCCCGGCGCCTTCCTTCGGCCATTTCTCGACTTCCTCGACCAGGAGCGCACAGCGTGACCGAATACCTCATGTACATCGACGGCGAGTTCTGCGAGGCATCCGACGGCGGGCGCTTCGAGTCGATCAACCCCGCTACCGGCCTCGTCTGGGCGACGGCCCCCGCCGCCACGGAGGAGGACGTGGACCGTGCAGTCCAGGCCGCCCGGCGGGCCCTGCACGATGGCGAGTGGGCGAGGATGACGGCGACACAACGGGGCAAGGCGCTCTTCCGCCTGGCCGACCTGGTGGAGGAGCACGCCGAGGTGCTGGGCTCGGTCGAAACCACCGACAGCGGGAAGTTGGCTGTCGAGACCCGTGGCCAGTCGGCCTACGTGGCCGAGTACTACCGCTACTACGGGGGGCTCGCCGACAAGATCCAGGGCGCCACGCTTCCCATGGACAAGCCCGACATGCACGTCTACACATTGAGGGAACCCATCGGGGTGGTCGCCGGCGTGGTCCCCTGGAACGCCGAGATGCTCCTAACCGCCACCAAGGCCGCACCGGCCCTGGCGGCGGGCAACACGGTGGTCATCAAGTCCTCGGAGGAAGCCCCGGCGCCGGTTCTCGAATTCGCCCGACTCGTCGACGAGGCCGGGTTCCCATCGGGCGTGTTCAACCTCATCACCGGCTTCGGTGAACCGTGCGGACGGGCGCTCACCAGCCACCCGCTGGTCAGCCGGGTGTCGTTCACGGGAGGTGTCGAGGCCGCACGCCACGTGGTCGCCAACACGGCCAACAACTTCGCCCACCTGTCTCTGGAACTCGGGGGCAAGTCTCCGATCCTCATCTTCGACGACGCCGACTTCGAAAGTGCCGTCAACGGTGCCGTGGCCGGCAACTTCGGCGCCAGCGGCCAGAGTTGCGTGGCGGGCTCCCGCGTATTCGTGCAGTCGGGGATGCACGACGACTTCATCGACGAGGTGGTGAGGCGGGCCGAGGCGGTCCGAATCGGCGATCCCCTCGACGTCGAGACGCAGATGGGCCCCCTTGCAACGGAGGCCCAGCGCGACCGGTGCGAGGCCGTCGTCGCCGAGTCGGTGGCCCAGGGAGCGACCCTGCGCACGGGCGGAGGGCGGCCAGAGGGGTTCGATGTGGGCTGGTACTTCGAGCCGACGCTGCTGGCCTGCCCGGACCAGAGCATCCGGAGCACCCGGGTCGAGCTGTTCGGCCCCGTGATGTCGGTGTTGGAGTTCGAGACCGAGGAAGAGGGCATCGCCATGGCCAACGACACCGAGTTCGGGCTCGGGTCGGGGGTCTTCACCCGGGACGGGGCACGCGCCCACAGGGTGGCGAAGGCGATCCATTCCGGGATCGTGTGGGTCAACACCTACCGGGCCATCTCGCCGATCTCACCCTTCGGAGGATTCGGCCAGAGCGGCTACGGGCGCGAGGCCGGCCTCGACGTCATCCAGGAGTTCACCCGCAGCAAGGCCGTCTGGGTCAACACGTCCCAGGAGCCGATGGCGAACCCGTTCGTGATGCGCTGACGGTCCACGGCGATGCGGGGACCCAGCCGAAAGTCACGGCGCCCTCCCGCTTGTCCAACGTGGAGCCGGAGGACAGGGGGAACGGACAGCCTTCTTCGCCGGGCATCCACAACTGGTCGAACTAGGCACGCCCGGTGCCGAGGGAGCGCAGGGATCAGTCGCTTCCGAGCACGCTCTCCCGGGTCGGGACCCGCCACCCCACGAACCAGACCCCCACAGCCCCCACGGCGCCGACCAGAAGTCGGATGCCGAGGGGATCGATCAGGAGGCCGGCACTGAGACCGCAGGCGGCGACGATCATCGAGATGGCCCAGACCTTGGCCCGCCGGGGCATCCCGAGTCCTGCCCGGTAGTCGCGGATACTCGGCCCGACTCCGGGCAGGTCCAGGATCCACTGCTCGAGCCTCGGATAGGAGCGGGCAAAGCAACCGGCGGCGACGATCAGGAAGATGGTCGTGGGGAGGCCGGGGACGACAACCCCGAGGCCGCCGAGGGCCAGTGCGACGAGGCCGGCCACGAACCAGAGCCATCGGGCCAGTCCGCGGGCAAGCCGGGGGGCGGGTTGCTGCTCGTCCACCATGGCGGCTGTAGGCGGGTGCCGTCGACTACCCGACGGCAGCAGGATCGAGGTCGTAGACCTCGCGCATCCGTGCACAGCGGGCGTCTAAATCGGCGCTCCGGAGACGGCGTCCCATCAGATTGCCTCGTTCACTCGGGTCTCATGGTGGGGGCCGTGGGCACGTCGTGCCTGGTGCTCGGTCCGGTGGGGATTCAGCCCAAGAGGTCGGCGAGGTCGCCGCCAACGAGGGCCATCAGGAGGGCGATGACGGCGACGTTGATCACCATCACCGGAACCCTCATCCGGTGGTCGGAGGTGCGGAAGCGGCGGATGCTGTCCACGTTGAAGCCGATGGCCAGGAGGCCGATCGGAAGGCCGATCCAGGGGCCGACGCCACTGGCCCAGCCGAGAGCGGGAAGCAACCATGGGAACACGACGTAGGTGAGCATGCAGCGGACGCCGGAGACAAGCATCGAGCGGCTGAACCGCCGTGCGGCAAGGTCGATGTCGGAGGTCGTGAGGGCGTCGCTCATGCACTCATAGCCTGCCATGACCCCGCCCGGATACCGACCGTCCGGGAGGATTCTCCGGACTGCAAGACGATGGGGCAGGCGGACTATCGTGCGGCCATGAGCGACGAACTTCCCCCGGGCGAGTCCACCGACCAGCACATCGTCATGGAATGGGAGACGCCCACCCATGAACAGATCATCGAGATCACGAAGATGCACGTCGAGGCGATGGAGACGAACAGCGATCCAGCCGTCTGGGTGACCGCCGGCATGCACCATGTGATGCTCTACACCGTCGGTCGACGCAGCGGCAACGTGCACCGTGTGGCGCTTCCGTTCTGGCGGGATCCGGACGGCGGACGGTTGGTCATCGGCTCGTTCGCCGGAGCGGTCAACGACCCCGCCTGGGTGCTGAACCTGCGGGACCGGGACGCCAACCCCGGCGTGAAGGTCCGAACCCAGCACGGCCTCTACTGGTCGCAGCACCAGATCCTGGAGGGAGCCGAGCGCGAAACCCTCTGGGCCCTCATGACCGTTGATCGGGCCTTCTACGCCGACTACCAGGCGAAGACCGAGCGTCCCATCCCGATGATCCGCCTGCCGGAGACCGAACTGCACGAGGGCTGAGTCCCCGTGGCCGAACGGGGCGCACTGGCCACGCTCCGAACTGAGGCACGGCCCGTCTACCTGCCGTGGGTGTGCTGCACATTCACGATGGGGATCCTCATCCCCGTCCTTCCGTTCCACCTGAGCAATCAGGGTGTCGGGATCGCCGCCACCAGTCTCGTCCTAGGGGCCGCCGGTGGTGGAGCGATCGGCGGGGCAGTCCTGGCCGGAGCCCTCACACATCGCCTCGGCCAGGGACGCGTTGCGGTCGTGTCGCTCCTCCTGATGGGTGCGGCGGTGGCATCGATGGGATTCACCGGTTCAGTCGGCCTCCTGGTCGGCCTGCAACTCCTGGTCGGCGTGGCAGCCATCGGCGTCATGCTCTCGCGGCATACCCACCTGACCAGTTCTGTCGCGATCGGCCTCCGAGGTCGGGCCATGGCCCTGATGGGAGGATCGATGCGATTCTCGTTCCTCGTAGGACCAGCGGTTGGCGGCGTGCTCGTGGACCTCGTGGGCTTCCGGAGCACGTTCCTCGTGGCAGGGGCCGCCGCCGCGCTCGGTTGTCTCGGCATGCTCCCCGAACTCCGGACACCACCAAGCACAACGACGGAAGTGGCCCGGGGGAGCGGCTTGGGCGCGCTCATGCGACGGCACCGGGGTGCCGTCGCCCGTTGTGGGACTGCCGGGTTCCTGATCATGGCCGCACGCGAAGGACGCATGGTCGCCCTACCACTCGTAGGGATCTCCCTCGGCCTCAGTCCCAGCTCCGTTGGTGGCCTCGTCGCAGTCGGAACAGGAGCCGACCTGCTCCTCTTCCCGTTCGCCGGGTGGATCATGGACCGGTACGGGCGCCTCTGGGCCATGGTTCCCGCATACAGCCTCCTCGGCCTCGGCCTTGGCCTGCTTGCCCTCGCAGAGGGTCCGGGACTGGCGGTGATAGCTGGTGCAGTGATGGGCATCGGGAACGGACTCAGTTCCGGGAGCCTGTTCACGATGGGAAGCGACATGGCGCCCGACGACGCCACGGCTCCGTTCCTCGGAGTGATCACGGTGATGAGCGACGCAGGTCGGATCGCCGGTCCGATCCTGGTGGGCGTCGTTGCTCAGGCGGCCGGCCTGGGGTGGGCTTCGTGGGCCGTAGCGGGGGTGGCGGCCCTAGCGGTCCTGTGGCTCCTAGCCGTTGTCGGGGAGACGGGGGGACGTGGCGGGAGTGGTCCCCCCGTCGGAACCACTAGCGTCGATGCCGGAGAGGACGCCCGCCCATTCGAGAACCCATGAGGGGGTCCGAGATGCTGTACGCCATCCACGCCCTGGACCGTGCAGATGCGGGACCGTTGCGCCTCGCGACCCGCCCGGCACACCTGGAGTACGCCGCCGGGTTCGACACGGTCTACGGCGGCCCCCTGCTCGACGAGGCGGGTGAGATGTGCGGATCGCTGATTGTGCTTGAAGCCGAGGACAGGGCTGCAGCGGAGGACTTCGTCGAGGGTGACCCGTACACCCGCGCCGGACTGTTCGCGTCGGTGGACGTCCGTGGATTTCGCCAGGTACTCGGACTCGGAGACTGACGGCACCGTCCCGGAACGGTGAGGAACGTCGATCACGTCAGGTGATGTCATCATCCGACTGCACGTGGCGGTGGCCGTGGTGGTTCAACCACTCATGGAGCGGGTGGCGTACCCAACGCCCCACGGAGTGGGCCATCTCGCCGGAGCGGGCGAGGACCGGCTGGAAGGTGGACTGGTGCTCGACGGGAATCGCCTCCCGCCGCTGGGTGCGGTACAGGAGGAAGCAGACCAGGAGTGCCAGGACGACTGCCAGCGTCCCGTAGTAGCCGTCCGGACCGAATGTCTCCATCGAGAAGGCGAGCACCACGGGCGAGAATAGGGCACCCATGCCGCTGACCATCACGATCCCCGAAGCGGCGGCCAGGCGCTTCTCGGGCGGGATCCAGTCGTTGGCGAGCGCCACGAACTGGCCGTAGAGGGGGAACACGAAGGCGCCGAAGGCGAAGTTGAGGAGGAGAATCAGGAAACCCGTGGGGGAGACCAGGGTCCCGAGCCCCGCCAGAAGGCAGGATATTCCGGCGACGGTCCCGATGACCCTCCTACGAGGGTGGCGATCCGACAGGCTGCCGAGGGGCAGTTGCAGCACGACCGCACCGACGACCGCCATTGAGGTGAACGCTGTGACCCTCGCCGTGCTCATGCCCGACTGGGTGGCGAACACGGCACCCATGCTGGTGGCCGCCGACTGGACGAAAGAGCACATGAAGAGTCCTACGACGGCCGCGGGGATCAACCGGTAGAGCTCCCGGACGGACATGGATTCCGGGGTCGCCATGGGTGGTGTCGACGACGCCGAGAGCGTCACCGGGATCACGGCTGCAGAGATCAGCACCGAGGAGAGTACGAAGAGCCCGAATCCCTCGGGGGAGCCGACGTTGACGAGCAACTGCCCTCCGGCGGTGCCGCCCAGCATGACCATCATGTAGAGGCCCAGGATCTTGCCGCGGGTCTCGTTCGAGGAGCGGTCGTTGAGCCAACTCTCGAGCACCACGAAGACCCCGGCGTTGCAGATCCCGCTGATCAGGTAGACGAGAGACCAACTCAGGGGAGTCACGATGACCGCGTTGATCAGCACCGCAGCCGAAGCCGTTGAGGCGAGGGCTGCGAACACCCGGATGTGACCGACCGCTGCGAGGGCCCGCGTGATGACCTTGGCGCCGATCAGGTATCCACCGAAGTGGAACGCCATGACCATGCCCATGGCGCCGGCGCTGATGCCCTCCGCCTCCCCCCGGATCGGCAGCAGTATTCGCTGGAGGCCATTCCCGACCTGTAGGAGCGCGAACGCGACGAACAGTGCCCAGACGCCCGCTATGGCCGGAGAGGTACGGGTCGTGGGGCCTTCGGACCCGCTCAACGAAGAGTCCGGACGCCCAGCCCGACGTAGTCGGGCGAGTTGAGCGGAGCATGCGAAGCAGCGAGTTCGAGCGCCATCGACAGGAGTGGCTCGGCCATCGGTGCGACCCGGGGCGTCCCGTCAGAGCCGTGCACGACATGGAGCATCATCGACTCCTGTGTGGCGACGGGATCGGGGCTGTCATCGACGAGGAGGTCGTGCAGTACATGGAGCCGCTTCTCGTCGGCGCCCAGCAACCAGGTGTCGGTGGAGATGGTCGCTCCCTCGTGCACCTCGTTCAAGAAGCGGATGCGGGTCTCGGCGGTGTAGAAGGTGCCGTGGGCCTCCCGGTAGCCGGTTCCGAAGCCCAGGTGGACCAGCAGTTCGTCCGAGGCGCCGCCGAAGGCGATCCCGTACCAGCCCTCGGACATGTGGCCGTTGTAGTCGGACCATTCGGGGGGCACCACGGTGTGCCAGACCCGGAGTGGTTCGGGGGGACCGGACATCGTGCACACTTCCCAGTTCGAACAGCCCGCTTGTCGCAGGGGGTGGGTCGTGCCAGGCACGACTTGGACGCGCGCAATCTAGGACCACTGTGGCGTTCCGACAATGGATGTTGGAGTGGCGTTTGGCTCACCCGCCCGGCCTACTGAATCGGCCCCCGGGGCAACGATGCCGGATCACAGGCGGCCAATGCCTCGAGGGGCGGCCGCGGGCCGGTTCCAAGGACTTCCTCAGCAGCAGCAGCCACTTCGAGGAGCCGTCGGTCCCGATTTCTCGCCCCGGACAACTGGATGCCGATCGGGAGGCCGTCGGCGCTCCACCCGGCTGGGATCGAGATGGACGGGCCACCCGGCACGGTGAGCCGTGAACAACTCCGCATCCAGTCCGTGTAGCGCCCGAGGTTTCGCCCTTCTACCTCCCGGACCCACTCCTCGCCCACGGGGAAGGGCGGTACCTGGCTGGTGGGGGTGAGGAGCACCTCGTCGGGTCCGAGGAAGTCGTCCCAGCAGGAGCGGAGTCGACGCTCCTCCGCCACGGCACGGGTCAGGGCATCAACTTCGAGGAGGAGGCCCTCCCGGATTTCCTGGCGAATGGTGGCCTTGAGCGACACCTCCTCGGACAATGCCCCGAGCCTGGTTGCAAACCCGAGTGCCCGCAGTGTTTGGAAGCATTCGTCGGCGCCATCGAGTGGTGGCCTGGACTCGTGGATTTCCCAACCAGAATCGGAGAGCGCCTCGACGACAGCAGCGACCACCCTTCGAACCTCCGGGTCGACGGGCAGGTCTCCGTGGTCCACCGAGACCAGGAGTCGTGTTGGCCTGTGCGCCGCGACACTCGGAGCACCTCCCACCAGTACCGCATGGAACAGCGCCACATCGGCGACCGTGCGGCCCATGGGCCCCTGGGTGGACATGCCGAGCCGGTCGTCGAGGGGAGCGAAGCCGGGGATGCTCCCGGAAGAGGGTCGGAGCCCGACAATGCCGCAGAACGACGCCGGGTTGCGCAGGGAGCCGCCAAGATCGGACCCGTCGGCGAGGGAGAGAGACCCGCAGGCGAGGGCAGCTGCCGCGCCACCACTGGAGCCTCCGGCGCTTCGCGTGGGGTCCCAGGGGTTGCGGGTCAGGCCGTGGACGGGGTTGAACGTGTGGGAGCCGGCACCGAACTCGGGGGTGTTGGTCTTGCCGACGCACACGGTCCCGGCCTCGACCAGCAGATCGACGATCGGGTGGCTGAGCACCGGCACATGGTCGACGAAGAGCGGGCTGCCGTAGGTGGTCCGGACTCCGGCGACGTCGAGGAGGTCCTTGTGGGCGATGACGAGGCCTCGCAGTGGAGCGTCGGGCGACAAACCGGGATCGGCGTCGAGGGCGTCGGCCAGCGACTCGGCGTGCTCCCAGTCCAGCGTCACGAGGGCATTGACGACCGGCTCGGTGGACTCGGCCCGCTCCCGACAGGCAACGAGCAGTTCACGGGCCGAGAGCCGACGGTCCTCGAGCAGGCGGACCTGTTCGCGGGCCGTCAGGTCTGCCGGGCTCATGGCGCGCACCCTAGGGGCGCATCCACAGATCGCCCGACTAGTGGATGTCGAGCCCCACAGGGAGGATGGCGCCGAACTCGGTGCAGGCGTCCCCCAGGGCAGCGAACAGGTAGTCGCCGAAGGAACGCTCGCACGAGATCAGGTAGGACGGCTCGCCCGCCCGGTCCGAGCGGAGCAGGTCACAGGTCACCTTTGCCACCGAGCCCGAGAACACGGCCCCGTCGGGGGTCATGTCGTCGGCCAGATCGATATTGCAGACCTTGGCGAGCAGGTCAGTCGCCTTCCGGCCGGAGACCCTCATCATCGCCCTCCCGTGGGTGATGTCGATGACGTTCACAAAGCCCTCGGTGTTGACCGAGGCGGCGACCTCGGCGGCCCGGCCCACGGCGGCGAACAGGGTCCACTCGTCGGGTCGGGTGCCGCACACCAGGGTGCCATCGGCGCGGAGCCGGCTCTGGCCATAGGGCACCGCCAGGTCGGCGGCAGCCGCCGTGCCTACAGCGGCCCGGACGACGATCTTGGCGGTGACGGTCTCGTCCTCGACCGTCACGGCGCCGTCAGGCGTCGAGATCGGCCCGTGGGCGACCGGACTCTTGAACTCGAGATCAGGCATTCTGGCGTACCCCCTCGGGGTCGACGTGGGCGTGGTGTTCCTGGATGGTTCCGGTGACCCGGCGGCCGTCGATGAGCAGGATGGTGATCGTGGTGCCGGCAGCCGATAGCGAGGGATCGACCAGACCCAGGCAGACCGATCGACCCAGAGTCGGCGACATGCGGCTGGAGGTGATCCTTCCGAGGATCCGGTTGGAGTCTCCGTGCACGATCTGGTCGGCCTCCGTCGGAACCAGCTGTGGATCGTCCGGCTGGATGGCGACCAGAATCGGCAGGTCCGTGCGGGAATACGCTGCCTTGAGTTCCGGCAGGCCGAGGGTGTCGGGCTTGTCGAGCTTGACGAGGCCGCCAAGGCCGGCGGACGGGGCCTTGGTGAGGCCGTCCGTATCCTGGCCGACGATGTAGTGGCCCTTCTCCAGTCGCAGGATCCTCTGGGACTCGACGCCGAACGGCTTGATCCCGAGGTCCTCGCCGTTGGCGAGCAGCGACTCCCAGACATGCAGCGCATGGCCGGACGGCACGTGCAGCTCGTAGGAGAGCTCACCGGTGAAGCCGATCCGCCAGATGATGCAGTCCGCAACGCCAGCGACGGTGCCGCGGCGCACGTGGAAGTACGGGAATGCCTCGGAGTCGAGGCCGACGCCCTCGACGAGCCGCAGCAGTAGGTCACGGGACTTCGGACCGGCGACGTTGATGCTTGTGAGGCCTCCCGTGACAGCGGTGACGTGCACGTCCCACTCCGGGCGGTAGGTCTGGAGGTAGTCCTCGAGCAACTCCCAGACGGCACCGGCACCGGACGAGGTGGTCGTCATCAGGTAGTGGTCCTCGCCGAGGCGACCCGTCACGCCATCGTCGGAGACGACACCGTCCTCGGCCACCATCGCTCCGTAGCGGACCCGGCCGATGTCAAGCTTTTGCCACTTGTTGACATAGACGAGCTCGAGGAGTTTGGTTACGTCCGGGCCCCGGAGGTCGAGTTTGCCGAGCGGGGTGACGTCGATGATGCCGACGTTCTCCCGCACATTCCTGGCCTCGCCCACGGGATCCCCGTAGTGGTCGGGCCGGACCCACTGGCCGGCCAGGAGCGGCGACGCACCGTGTGCCTCGTGCCAGTCCTGGAGGGCGGAGCGACGAATCGGCTCGAAGATCCGTCCGGCCAGGGCACCCAGTGAGATGGGGGCGTACGGGGGGCGCCAGACGGTGGTTCCGATGTCGGCCATGTCCATGTTGCGCGCCTCGGCCAGCACGGCGGCGGCGTTGACGGTCTCGAGCTTGCCCTGGGAGGGGCCCATCGTCACGGTCGTGTAGCGCTTCATGAGTTCGATCGAGTCGAAGCCCTCCTTCTTGGCCTGGACGAGGTCCTTCGAGGACACGTCCTCGGAGAGGTCGACCATGCCGTGGGTGCTGCTCCGGTAGCACTCGGGGTGTGGCACGCGTGCCAGGGGCGTCCGGGTGTCCTGAAGGGACTCCGGCTTGGGCCCTTCGGGGTTGCGGGCACGGGCTGCCAACACACGGCGATCGTGGCGGACCCGCAGGGCACGGCTTGCCGCCAGGGAGCCCGTGGCCCTCCCGTGGGCGACCAGTTCGGCCGTGGTGCCGTTTCCGGTGATGCCACCGGTGGCCAACACATTGTCCGGAAGATGGTCGGAGAAGTAGCGGGCTGCCGAAGGGTCGTACACCGGTCGGTCACCAGCCATGTTGAGCAAGGAGGTGGGAGCGGTCCAGCCGGTGCCGATGACGACGAGGTCGGCGGAGACGGTCCGGCCGTCGCCGAGGATGACCTTGTCCACCCGGCCCTTGCCCTCGACCTCGACGATGTCCTCACCGGCCCAGACGTCCAACGCCGCCACGATCTTGACGCCGGCGGCCTCCAGGTCGGCTATGGCGGCCTCACCCTCGGGGTTGGCGGACAGGACCACGGCCTTGGTGCCGGGCTTGACGGCCCACAGGTTGATCAGGCGGCGGACGGCACCCGACAACATGACGCCGGGGGTGTCGTTGCCGGCGAAGATATACGGGCGCTCGATGAGTCCGGGGGCCACGACGAGACTGGCCGCCCGGGCCTTGATGAGGCGTTCCGGAGCGATCTCGTGCGACCGCTGCATAACTGCGATCCAGTTGTGGTCGTAGCGCCCGGTCACCGTGGAGTCGGTGAGGACCTCGATGCCCGGATGGGACTCGACGGCCGACACCAATTCGACGATCGCCGCCAGGTCGTCGGCACCGCCCCAGCGCAGGTGTCCGCCGAGTTCCGGCTCGTGTTCGACGAGCATGACCGAGGCACCCGCCTCGGCGGCGGCGATCGCCGCTCCCATGCCGGCCGGGCCGCCCCCCGCCACGAGCACGTCCGGGTGGGCATAGCGCTTGTCGTAGGCGCCGTGGGTGCTGGTCTCCCAATGGATACGGCCACCGGGGGCGAACTTGCGGAGGACCTTCTGGTACACGTTGTGCCAGAACCACCTTGGGCGCATGAAGGTCTTGTAGTAGAAGCCCGGGGACAGGAAGCGGCCGATCATCTGGTTGGCGGCGCCCAGGTCGAACTTCAGGCTGGGCCACACGTTCTGGGCGCTGACCTCCATTCCGGCGATCAGGCGGCGGCTGCCGGCCCGCACGTTGGGCTCGTCACCGACCTGCACGAACAGGTTCGGGTCCCAGTGGTCGGCGGTCATGATGCCCCGCCGGCGCTTGTACTTCATGGAGCGGGCAAAGACCTCGACACCGTTGGAGGCGAGGGCCGAGGCGATTGTGTCGCCCTGATACCCGGTGTATTCCTGTCCGTTCCAGGTGAACGCCAGGGAAGTAGCCCGGTCAATCACCTCGCCGGGCCGTTCAGGGAGTCGGTTGTCGGTCATGACGCCTCCGAATCGCGGATCTCGTTGGTGACGGTGTTCCGCTCGATGGTGAAGTACCGCCGACAGCCACTCCGGCAGTACCAGGTCTCGGTGACCCAGCCGGCGGGGTTCTCACGCAGGTACAGGTAGGTGCGCCACTCCGACAGGGAAGCGGTCGCCGGATCGGGGCGGGTGTTGACCTCGCCGCAGGGACGGAGGTCCGAGGAGTTCCGCGGACCACAGTTGGGACAATTCACGACAATCATCAGTGACCTACCGCTGCAGCGCCCTTTTCACCGACGAGATCTCCCTCGGTGAATCGGCTGATTGTGAACGGGGCGATCAGGTCCGCATCGCGGCCGGTGGCGATCGTCTCCGCCATGGTTTCGCCGGCCACCGGGCCGGCCTTGAATCCGTAGGTGCCCCAGCCCACGTCGACGAAGTAGCCGTCCACCTGGGTGGTGCCCATCACGGGGGAATAGTCGGGTGTCATGTCGCAGAGGCCCGACCACTGGCGCAGCAGGCGCATCTTGGAGATGCCGGGCATGAGTTCGAGCACGTGGGCAGCCAACTCCTCGGTGAACTCGAGGGTGCCGTTGACGCGGTAGGTGCCCACCGGGTCGACCGATGCGCCGAACACGAGTTCGCCTCGGTCGGTCTGGCTCACGTAGACGTGCAGCGAACCCGAGACGACGACCGTCGGTAGGAACACCTTGCAGGGCTCGGTGACGGCAGCCTGCAGGGGATGCGTCGTGATCGGGAGCGGCACTCCGGCCATGTTCGAGATGAGCGAGGCCCAGCCTGCGGTGCAGTTCACGACGGCGGGCGCGCTGATGTCGCCCCGGTTGGTGCGTACGCCGGTGACTCGGCCGCCTGCGCCCTTCCCGTCGGGGCCTTCGCCGCCCTCGCAGAGGATGTCGGTGACCTCGGTCTCCTGGAGCATGTGGACGCCGAGGTGGTCGGCTGCCCTGGCGTAGCCCCACACGACGGCGTCGTGGCGGACGATGCCACCGGGCGGATGGTGGAGAGCGCCCAGGATCGGGTAGCGCGTGTCCGAGGAGACGTCGAGGCTCGGTGCCTGCTTCTTGACCTCCTGGGGGTCGATCACACTGGAGTCGATGCCCTGGAGCTTGTTGACCTCGGCCCGCCAGTGCATGGTGCGGAGGGCCGAGTCGGTGTGTGCCAGCGTCAGGTGGCCCCGGCGGGAGAACATGACGTTGAGGTTCAAGTCCTGGGCCATCGAGTTGTAGAGGTCGAGCGAACGGTCGTAGAACGCCACGCCCTCGGGTGTGAGGTAGTTCGACCGGACGATCGCTGTGTTGCGGCCGGAGCCGCCGCCACCGAGGTAGCCCTTGTCGACCACGGCGACGTTGGTGACGCCATGCTCCTTGGCCAGGTAGTAGGCGGTCGCTAGGCCATGGAGGCCGCCACCGATGATCACGACGTCGTACGACGAACGTGCCTCGGGCCGGCTCCACATGCGGGGCCAATCGCCACGGGTCAGGCCGTGCTTCACGAGTTTGCCCGCGGAGTACGTATAGCCGTGCTTCGCCATCAGGGATCCTTGCTGCGTTGTGGGGTGTCTGTGGAGGTTCGGGGGGAGTTCGGGAGATCAGTGGGCGGACAGGTGGCTGCGCCAGGGGAGCGGGTTGATACCCGTACCCAGGAGGGGAAGGTCGTCGGCGAGGTCGCCGTCGGGGATACGTGCGATCCCGGTCATACGGTCGGCCAGCATATTATGGAACCGGTGCAGAGGTTCCTCGAAGCGGGGCGAAAGCCTGCCAGGGGTGTAGCCACCTGAGTCGAGGCCGGCCTGCCCCCGCTGCACGATGCTGATGTCCTCGCCGTTGACCTCGAGCCAAAAGTCGCGGGTGACCGCGAAGTCCTCGTCGGGGACGTCTTCGGAGCCCGGGGGAAGCAACCAGGTGCAGTGCTCCCTGGTGAGTCCGGGGCCGATCGGCTCGAGACGCATGACGAACGCATGGTTGGGGAGGAGGCTCAGCAGGACATTGGGGAAGAGAGCGACGAACCGGCCGGAGACGGTGTCGGAGGCGTCGAGGCCCTCGGCGGGTCGGAGGACGGACCAGTCGCCGCGCTCGTCGCCGGAGAGCGGAGTGGTGGTCTGGCCGCAGTACATGCCGTGCCCTTGGTAGCGGAAGTGATCCTCGACCCGGGAGACCTTGGCGAGCTCCGGGTGGATCCAGGGCAGGTGGTAGTACTCCTGGAAGTTCTCGGAGACCAGTTTCCAGTTGGCGCGGACGTCGGTCGAGTGGGAGAGGTGGCTGTGCCATCCCTCGAGGCGGTATCCGGCGAGGCGATCGCCGAGGTCGCCGAACCACTCGTCGACCGAGGGCGCGTCGTGGTCGAGGTTGGCGAACAGCAGGCAGCCCCACTGCTCGACCCTGATGGAGTGCAGTCCGTAGTCGGTGGGGTCGAACCGGTCGATTCCTGCGTCGATGAACTGTGGGGTGGCCACCAGCGTTCCGTCGCGGTCGTAGCCCCATCGGTGGTAGGGACAGCGGAGCGTCCGGCCGATGGTGCAGTCGGTATCGAGGAGTTGCGTGCCCCGGTGCCGACAGGAGTTGGCGAAGCCTCGGAGTTCGCCGCTGGTGTTCGTGGTGATGAGGACCGAGCGTCCGCCGAGGTCGCGGACGAGGACCTGTCCGACCGGGTCGAGTTCATCGGCGATGCCGATACAGACCCAGGAGGTGCCGAAGACGCGGTCCCGTTCGAGGGCGAAGAAGGCCTCGGAAGCGTAGGCATCCGCTGGGAGGGCATGGGCTTCGAGGATGGGACGGCGCGTGCCGATCCAGGCATCCTCCGTGGTCCAGTCCGCGGCAGGGGAGGCCGAGAGGCTGGGTCCGGGCATGGCGGGCAGTGTAGGCAGAGTTTCACCCCGTGTAAAGGTTCTTTCCTGAGGTTAGGGATTCTTTGATCTGCCGGTTCGGGCCATCCAGCGGAATCCGGCGCTGATCCGACGGGGGCCTAGGGTGGCCCCATGTCGATTTCCGCCGCCCGCTCGTTGCACCTGATCGACCACCCACTGGTCACCCACAAGTTGACCGAGATGCGTCGGATCGAGACTCCCAGCGAGCGCTTCCGGCAACTCCTGACTGAGATCAGCTTCCTCCTCACCTACGAGGTCACACGCGACCTCCCGACCCGCACCGAAAGGATCACGACGCCCCTGACCGAGATGGACGCCCCGGTCCTGGTGGAGGAGCCGGTGGTCATCTCGATCCTGCGGGCGGGCAACGGCCTACTTGACGGCGTGCTGCGCGTCATCCCCTCTGCACGGGTCGGCCACGTGGGCCTCTACCGCGACCACGAGACCCTCGAGGCGGTCGAGTACTACTGCAAGTTCCCACCCATCGAGGGTCGGACTGTGGTCGTCGTCGATCCGATGCTGGCCACCGGGAACTCGGCGACGGCCGCCCTCGACCGGGTCAAGGCCGACGGCCCGGCGGACGTGCGCTTCCTCTGCCTCCTGGCGGCACCCGAGGGCGTGGAACGCCTGCATGACTCACATCCCGACGTACCCATCTGGACGGCGGCCCTCGATGACCACCTCAACGAGGTCGGCTACATCGTTCCCGGCCTCGGCGACGCCGGCGACCGGATCTTCGGCACCACCTGAGGCTTCCGTGGGACGACGCCTTCTCGTTGTCCTGGCAGTACTGGGGCTCCTCGCAGTCCCAGCCACCCCGGCCCCCGGATCACCCCAGGGGGTCCGAATCATGTACCTGACCTTCGACGACGGGCCGCACCCGCTCTTCACGCCGATCGTGCTCCACCTCCTCGAGCAACACGCCGCCCGGGCAACCTTCTTCCCGACCGGACAGACGCTCAACCTCTTCTGGGGGAACGAGGAAGTGCAGGACCTCCTGGACCGCGGGCATGCGGTCGGTAGTCACTCCTGGGCACACCACCGACTGCCGGAACTGTCACAGTTCGACCTCGAACGCGACCTGACCCGTGCCAGCTCGGCCCTGGAGGACCGAACAGGCTTTCGTCCGACCTGCGTGCGGGCTCCCTACGGGCTCACGGACCCCCGGGTGCAGCAGACCTTCGAGGAGATGCACCTGGACATTGTGGGCTGGGATGCCGACCCGGAGGAATGGTCGAGCCCCTCGATCGAGGAGGCACTCGCACACGTCCGTAGATGGGAGGAGGAGGGAATGGTCGTGCTCCTGCACGACCGCAAGTGGCAGACCATCGCGATCCTCCGGGCACTTCTCGAGCGCTACGGCGAAGAGGGCTGGTCCTTCGAACCGCTCCCCGAATGCATCCCGGAGTCGGCCGAAGCGGTGCGTTCCGCCACGAGGACGGCCGGGGACTCTCCGATCGGCCAGGCGGCACCACTGTGGATCGACACCTGGTCGGCGCTGGGCTGGGCCCACGACCCCGACGCTCCGGACGGCGGACTGGAGGTCGTCGTGAACATCGACGGCCGACCACGGGTCGTGGGAACGACCGGAGATGACGGCAGGTTCCTGGTGCCCATGGAGGCTTTCGGGGAACTTGAGGGACCGGTATGCATCTGGGTCCGGAACCAGGGGCCGGTGCGCGAGGACGCCTTCCTGGGCTGCCACCGGAGGGATCGCCAGGGTGGCTGAGCGGGCGCTGTTCCACGATGGGCTCCCCTCGGCGCCGGGTCTCGAGGTCGAAGTCCACAGGGGGTTCCTGGTCGACGCCGATGAGCAGTTCACCGCCCTGCTGGAGGAGACGCCCTGGTCCCGTGACGCGATCGTGGTCTTCGGGCAGGAGCGGCCCATCCCCCGCATGGAGGCGTGGTACGGCGACGCCGGCCGCACCTACAGGTACTCGGGACGACGCCTCGAACCACTGCCGTGGACCTCCCGGTTGGCCGAACTCCGCGACCGGTGCGCCACAACCGCCGGCGAGGCCTTCGACTCCGTGCTCGTGAACCGCTACCGAAACGGAGACGACGCCGTCGGCTGGCACTCGGACGACGAACCGGAACTGGGAAACCGCCCGGTCATCGCCTCACTGTCTCTCGGCGCCACGCGACGCTTTCGCCTCCGACGTAGGGACGGCCACCATGACCCGGTCGCCCTGGACCTCGAGCACGGCGACCTGCTGGTGATGAGCGGATCGACCCAGGCCCTGTGGCAGCACTGCCTCGCTCGGACGGCCCGGCCGGTGGGGGAGCGGGTGAACCTCACCTTCCGCCGGATCATCAGTCCGTCACCGCCAGAGCCACGGGACTAGCGTCGCACTCGTGGAGTTGGCGGCTGACCGGGGGGCGACCCCGGACGAGATTTCCTCGTTTAGCGATCAGGGCCATGCCTGCATCCGGGGGCTGGCCACGCCTGACGAGGTGGCCGGCTTCGCCCCGACCATCTGCGAGGCCGCCGACCGCCTCGCCTGGAACCGCGACGTCCCCCTGGACAAGCAGCGTGCCTACGACCGGGCCTTTCACCAGGCGATCGGTCTCTGCTGGCACGACGAGGTGATCCGACGGTTCGTCTTCGCTGCCCGCTTCGCACGGATGGCCGCAGAACTACTCGGCGTCGACGGCGTGCGGCTCTACCACGACCAGGCGCTGGTGAAGCGGGCCGGTGGCGGCCCCACGCCCTGGCACCAGGACGCCTACTACTGGCCCTTTGACGGGGAATCGGCGATCACCATGTGGCTGGCCCTCTGTGACATTCCTGCCGAGGTCGGCTCGATGGTCTTTGCAGACGGCACCAACCGCCTGGGCGACCTACGAGGTCCGGCCATCTCCGACGAGTCGGAGGAGCACTTCACCCGACTCCTCGCAGTGGAGGCCCTGCCCACCTCGACCCACGGGGCGATGCGGGTCGGCGACGCCACCTTCCACGCCGGCTGGACCCTCCACTCAGCGGGCCCGAACCCGAGTGATCGGGATCGTCCGGTGATGACGGTCATCTACGTTGCCGACGGGGCTCGGGTACTCGAGATCGAGCGGGACGAGCAACGCCTCGACCTGGCGCTCTACCTCCCGGGAGCGGTCCCCGGCGCGCCGGCGGCAACCGACCGCAACCCGCTGCTCTGGCACGTCGCGTCGTAACCTCCTTTGCCGTGGACGAGACAGGGCTGGACGAGGTGTTCGGGCGCCGCATGGCGCAGGTACACCGCCTGCTGCGGATCGGCGCACGCTACGACGTGGGCCCACCTGGGGTTCAGGAGGACGGGCCCGTGATCCACGCGTCCAACCACCGCAGCCTGGCCGACCTCCTCTTCGCCGCCGCTGCCTTCCACGAATGGGGGCAGCGCATCCGGTGCCTGGCTGCCGCGAGCTACTTCGAGAAGAAGGGCATCGGGCGCCTGCTCCGCGACCTCCGATGCATCCCCGTCGAGGGTGCCGAGGCCCTTCAAGTCGCCACAGAAATCCTGGAGCAGGGAATGCCGATTGCGATCATGCCCGAGGGGCGCCTCGTCGGCCCGGAGGAGTGGGACGAGACCGGGGTGGGACGACCCCACCCGGGCGTCGGTCGCCTGGCGCTCGACACGGGACTACCGGTTGTCGTCGTCGGGGCGGCCGGGACGGAGGAACTCTGGCCCAAGGGTCGGACGGCGCCCCGGATTCGGCCCTGGAACCGCACGCTGTTGACGATGCGTACGAGATGCCTGGGCCCGATCGAAGCCGAACATTCCCGGGACGCCACGGCGATCATCTGGGACGGGGTGAAGACCTGCGTGGCGGAAGCCGAGGCTGCCCGGGGTGGCTGAACCGCCGTCGTGTGCCCGGCCGGTCAGTCGTGGCTGCCGTGGCCGTGGTCGTCGACGATGAGGAGGTCGTGGGCATGGTCGTGGCCGGCGTGGTCGCCAAGCAGGCGGTCCCCGTAGGCCTCACGGAGAACGGCGGGGCGCAGGACCTCGTCGGGTGTGCCCTCAGCGACGAGTCGGCGATCGAGGACCAGGACCCGGTCGCAGTGGCGAGCCTCGTCCAGGTTATGGGTGGTGACCACCACGGTCGTCCCGATCGCAGTCTCCTGGCCGACCACCTCGAGGATCCGCTCCTGGCTGGCGAGGTCGAGACCGGTGATCGGCTCGTCGAGCAGCAGCAGAGGCGCATGCCGGGCGAGTGCCTGCGCCACGAGGGTCCGCTGCCGTTGGCCGCCGGAGAGTTCGCCGATCTGGCGGTGGAGCAGGTCGCCGACTTCGAGTCGGGTGACGGCATCGTCGACGGCGGCCCGGTCGCGGGCGGACAATCGGCGGGGGAGTGGAGATCGGCCGAAGCGCCCCATCCGCACCACCTCGGCGACCGTGAGCGGGAGCCAACGGTGGTGGTGGTCCTGGGTGACCAGGGCCACACGGGGAGCGGCAGGGAGGAGCCGTCCCGACTCCGGGAGCAGCAGGCCGGCGAGGACCTCGAGAAGTGTGGTCTTGCCCGAACCGTTTGGCCCGACCAGGGCCGTGGAGGTGCCGGCTCCGAAGTCGGCCGTCACCGAGTCGAGGGCCAGGCGTCCGCCGCGCCGGACGGTGACGTCGATGAGCTGCAGGGTGTCGACACTGGAATCCATGATGAGAACGATTCTCGCCCGTGTGGCCCGCTACGACAACCACGCCTGCGGGCCGCTACACGCCAGCGCCTATCCTTGGGTCCGTGAACAGCGCCGAAGTCGTCGTCGAAAGCGCTCCGGCCAGTGGGCTGCCCCTCGAACGTCGCCCCCGGACCGACTTCCCCACCTATATCGGACCGGCCACCCACCTCGCCGAGGAGCGGGCCCGACTCTCGGCATTGACCTGGGAGCACTTCGACGCCCGCATGATGGGCGCAACGATCGGCGCCGAACTCACAGGCATCGACCTGACAGGTGACCTTCCACCGTCCGCCGTCGACGAGATCGCCTCCGCAGTGGCCGACTACAAGGTGGTCTTCTTCCGCGGGCAGGCCTTCACACCGGCCCAGCACGTGGCCTTCGCCCGCAACTTCGGCGAACTCGAGGTCCACCCGTTCATCCCCTCGAACACCGAGGAGCTGGAGTTGGTGCGCTTCGAGAAGGACGCCGACACCACCGGCTACGAGAACCAGTGGCACCACGACGTCACCTGGCGCGAGTGTCCCTCCAAGGCCACGATCCTGCGGGCAATCGAGGTCCCGGATGTGGGGGGCGACACGCTCTTCGCGGACATGTACGCCGCCTACGAAGTCCTGCATGCAGATGTGAAGGCCGAGATCGACGGCCTCGAGGCGATCCACGACTTCGTCCAGGCGTTCGGGCGCAACGTTCCCGAGGACCGCATGGCGGAGATGCGCGAGCGCTATCCGGAGGCGACCCACCCGGCTGTCTGCACCCACGAGTTGACCGGCCGACCGTATCTGTACCTCAACCGGACCTTCGTCAACCGCTTCGCCGGCCAGACCCGCCCGGAGTCGGTGGACCGGCTCGACCGGATCTGCCGCATGACCGACACCCCCGAGTACCAGTGCCGCTTCCACTGGGAACCCGACTCAGTGGCCTTCTGGGACAACCGGGCAGTCCAGCACCTGGCCTGCAGCGACTACTGGCCCGAGGCCCGCGTCATGGATCGGGCCAGCATCGTAGGAGAACGGCCCCGGCGCTAGCGCCGCAACCCCGGCCCGAGCCCCGGGGGGACCTCCTACTCGAGACTTTCAGCGTCCTCGATGACCGGCTCCTGGGTCGGGTTGCCGTCGTCGTCGACGAACCTGACCTTGAACGTCCTACGCTCGCCCGATTCCGTCCCGGGCATCACGACCTTGAACTTCTCGACTTTTGGCCCGGCCGATTCCGGCTCGTCGTCGGCTTCGATTTCCGGTGTTGGTTCATCCATGCCCCCAGTCTCGCCCGATTTCGTGCCGATACCGCCACGGTCCCGTGCGACCTGCCTCAGTAGAGGCCGGTGGCCAGTCCTGCGGCCAGGGTGGCGCCCAACTCCCTTGCAGCGGCGCGGTGGGCCTCGGTGAGGTCGCCGGCAGCGATCACGGGTGGCGCCACCTCCTTCCAGCCCAAGCCGATAGCGAGGGGCGTCACAGCGGCGACCGCGCCCGTCCCATCGCCGCCGGCCCGTACTGCCAGGCCATAGGGCCGGCCTCGAGTGTGTTCGAGGCACGGGTAGTAGGTGCGGTCGAAGAAGTCCTTCAGGGCGCCCGACATGTACCCGAAGTTCTCGGGGGTGCAGAGAAGCAGCCCGTCTGCAGCAAGTACGTCCTCGACCCCGGCTTCGAGGGCCCGTCGGGAGACCACCTCGATGCCCCCGATGGAGTCGTCCGAGGCACCTTCTCCGAGGGCCTCGGCCAGCGCCTGCGCTCCTCCCGTGGCCGAGTGCCAAACGATCAGGACCAGGGGCATGCGATCAGAAGTGGTACGGGAAGTCCGACCAGTCGGGGGGACGCTTCTCCAGGAAGGCGTCACGACCTTCGGCCGCCTCGTCGGTACCGTAGGCGAGGCGCGTGGCCTCACCGGCAAATAACTGCTGGCCGACGAGCCCGTCGTCGACGAGGTTGAAGGCGAACTTGAGCATCCGCTGGGCAGTGGGACTCTTGGCGTTGATTGCCGCCGCCCACTCGAGGGCGACCGACTCCAGGTCGGCGTGGTCGACCACCTCGTTCACCATGCCCATGGCGTGGGCCTGTTCCGCCGAGTACTCGCGGCCCAGGAAGAAGACCTCCCGAGCGAACTTCTGTCCCACCTGGCGGGCCAGGTAGGCGGAGCCGAAGCCGCCGTCGAAGCTGGCAACGTCGGCATCCGTCTGCTTGAAGCAGGCATGCTCCCGGCTGGCGAGGGTGAGGTCGCACACCACGTGGAGGCTGTGCCCGCCGCCGGCCGCCCAGCCGGGCACCACGGCGATGACAACCTTTCCCATGAAGCGAATGAGCCGCTGCACCTCGAGGATGTGGAGGCGACCGGTTCGGGCCGGATCGACCGAATCGGCACCCTCGCCCTCTGCGTACCGATATCCGTCGCTGCCGCGGATGCGCTGGTCGCCCCCGGAGCAGAAGGCCCAGCCGCCGTCCTTCGGCGAGGGCCCGTTTCCGGTCAGCAGGATCGTGCCGACATCAGTGGCCATGCGGGCGTGGTCGAACGTGCCGTAGAGTTCGTCGACAGTCTGCGGCCGGAAGGCGTTGCGGACCTCGGGCCGGTCGAAGGCGATGCGGACCGTCCCCCGATCGGCACCAGTGCGGCCACGGTGGTAGGTGACGTCCGACAGGTCGAAGCCCTCCACGGGTTCCCAGCGGTCGGGGTCGAAGATCTCGGACACTCCGGTTGTCGACATCGCGGCCCTCCTGCAGTCGCATCGGAGCCTAGGCCCCGATGGATCCCGCCAGGGGTTGCAGACCTCGGATCGCCTCGACGGGTCGAGTCACCCGTCTGAGTCCGGCTCCCCGCCCACGGCAGAGGTGTCGACCTCGAGGGCTCCTGACTCGATCAACTGCTCGACCTCGTCGGGGTCCATGCCCAACTCCTCGATGCAGATGCTGCGGGTGTGCTCGCCCAGACCGGGGGCGGGTCCGAGGAATGGCGTCCTCATCACCGTGCCGCGAAAGCAGGGACCGTCCAGTGTGAGGGGGCCGAGCGGGGGCTGGTCAACCTCCGGGAAGAAGCCCCGACCGAGGAGGTGGGGATCCTTGAACTGGTCGACCGTCGAGGCGACCGGTGCGGCCGGAACGCCGTGCAGTCGACACGCTGCCACCACGTCCTCCCGCGAGCGTCCAATCGTCCAGGCAGCGACGCCGTCGTTGACCTCCCGGCGGTGGGCCAGGCGGCCGTCGGTCGAGGCAAAGCGATCGTCGTCAGCCCACGCCGGGTCGCCCATCGCATCCCGCAGTGATGCCCAGTCGGAGTCGTCGCGCACGCAGACGACGCACCAGCGTTCGTCGCCGACACAGGGGAACACCCCCCACGGCGCCCCGCGGAGGGAGTCGTTGCCCATCGGACGCACCGAGCCCGGTTCCAGCCCCTCGGCGAGGAAGAGGTCACCGAGCGTGGCCATGAGTGCCTCGACCTGGGCGATCTCGACGTGGGCACCGCCCCGGCTCCGGTTGCGGGCGAACAGTGCCGCTGCGGCGAAGAGGGCACAGACCCGACCCGCAAGGTGGTCGGGGTGGATGGCCGGGCTGCCCGGCGGCGGGTCGCCGTCGTCGAACTTCCACAACCAACTCAGCCCGCCCACGCTCTGGATGGTGGGCCCGTACCCACTCCAGTCGGCGAAGGGCCCACGACTCCCCATCAGTTGGCTGCTGACCATGACCAGGCCGGGGTTGAGCGCCTGGAGGTCGTCGTAGGCCAGGCCGAGGTCGGCCATCGTTCCGGTCGAGTTGTTCTCGATCACGACGTCCGCCCGCTTGACCAGTTCGCGCACGACGGCGATCCCGTCCGGGTGCTTGAGGTCGGCCCCGAACCCGCGCTTGCTTCGGCTCGAGGAGGCGAATGCCGGCGTCATCTCGCTGCCCAGGATCAGTCGGATGAAGTCGGGGTAGGTCCGGCTCTCGACCTTCACCACGTCGGCGCCGTATTCAGCGAGCATCCGGCCGCACTCCACGCCGACCCCACCATGTCCGAAGTCGACGACCCGGAGCCCGGCGAGCGGTAGGGATGCGGGTTCAGCCACCTCGACCGGATCGGGCGGACCCGAACCGGTGAAGTCCGGCTCGTGCTCGCCCGTGGCCGGCGAGCGGAAGGCATAGCCGGAGCGTTCGCCGTCGATCTCGCCGAACCCGGCCATGACGGGTCCGACGACACCGGCAGCGACCTCGACGTCGAGGAAGCTGCCCCGGGCGGCGAAGTGTTCACTGTCCAGAACCTCGGCGGGAGCGAGCATGGGGAGAGCCACGATGCCGCGCCGCTGGGCCTCAGCGGAACCCTCGACCTTCGGGCGGTCGGCCCAGTGTTCCCAGAAGAGCGGGTTCAGCACGTCCATGTTCATGAGGCGGCTGAACGTGCTCTCCCAGTACTCGTCGGCGAACGCCTCGGGCGAGCCCATCCACTCCCAGAGCGCCCGCCACTGGCGGGGAGCGAGCACGACCTGGCGCACCATGCCGTCGGCGCAGGGGATGTTGGGGTACAGCGGACTGTCACCGGAACGGACGACCTGCGGCGTGCCACCATGGCGCTGGCTGTAGTCCGCATTGGGGATCGCCCAGGTGTTCATCTGTGCGAGCACCTCGAGGGCGGAGACGTCGAGGTGCTGGCCGCCGGCGCCCCGGTCCTTGTGGAGGAGTGCCAGGACGACTGCATAGGCGCCGAGCACCCCGAGAGAGTCGTGGGCGACCGCTCCGGGAACGAGAAGGGGAGGCTTCTCCGGGATGCCGGAGAGGGACAGCCATCCTGAGCGGGCCACGATCACGTCGTCTGTGGCCACGAGGCCACTGTCGGGGCCGTCCTGGCCGAAGTCGGTCAGCGAGGCCACGATCAGGCCCGGATTGAGGTCGAGGAGCGCCTCGTGGCCGAGCCCCAGGGAGTCCAGGTGCCCGGGGGCATGGGACTCGACGAACACCTCGGCCGAGGTCACCAGGGCACGCAGCCGCTCCCGGTCCTGGGCGTCCTCCAGGTCGAGGACGGTCCCTCGCTTGTTGGTGTTCCGGTAGGCGAAGTAGAGCGACGTCCCGTTCGGGGCGAACGGAGGCAAGGAACGGGAGCGGGCCCCAGCCGGGGGTTCGACCCGCAGGACGTCGGCCCCGAGGTCGGCCAGCAGGCGGCCACAGAGTTCGCCCCGCTCGTCGGCAAGGTCGATGACGCGCACGCCATCCAGCGGCCGCTTGGCCGTCGTCACGGTTTCAACCATCGCAGATCCCCCACAGGAGCGAATACTGCCACGGCGACCACCCGGGGGAGGACCTGAGACGGCGGCTGCTCGGGGTACGGTGCCGCCGATGCCGTGTCGTCGCGTGCTCTGTCGGATGGTGGTCACCGTGTCCGTCCTCGGCGCGCTCGTGTCCGGAGTCTCGGCAGCTCCTGACAACGACGACATCCGCGCTGCACGCGACCGACGCGAGACCGTCAAGGACGAGGCCGCATCGACCGCCGAGCAACTCGAACTGGTCAAGGCCGAGGATGTCGAAGTGGCCGATGCCCTCCGTGCGCTGGACGAGTACGTCGCCCTGCAACAGGCGAAGATTGCCGCCGCCCGCCAGGCCATCGAGGCGGCGGAGGCCGAGGCCACCCTTCGTTGGGTCGAGGCCGATCAGGTGGGGGAGGAGATCGTCGAACTCGTGGCGCAACTCCAACGACTTGCGGTCGACGCCTATGTCGGAGCCATGCGGGCGGGCACCCTGCTGGAGGCGGAGGACCTCTCCACCGGCCTACGGATGTCGGCGATCCTCGACGTGGTCACGGGCGATCGGGGAGACCTCCTCGAGCGACTCCGGGCGCTCGAATCCGACAGCGAGGACATCGCACGCTCCGCCGACGGCGCCATCATCGATGCTGAGGAGCAGGAGCGCGAACTCGAGTCCTCGGTATTGCTCCTTGCCCGGCGTATCGCCGCCCAGGAGGCTGCCCAGGACGAGTTGGCAAAGCGCATTGCTGGCCACGAGCAGGAGATCCGGGAGTTCGAGCGCGAGCAGTACCGGATGGCCGTCCTGATCGACAACCTCATCGCCGAGGAGCTGCGGCGCTCAGCGCCGAAGCTCACCGAGCAGTCGGCCTCGGGCTTCATCTTCCCGGTCGAGGGGCGGATCGGCTCTGGCTTCGGACCCCGCAAGCATCCGATCTTCGGGTCGGTCCGTCAGCACAACGGCGTCGACGTGGGTTGCGTGAGGGGACAGCCCATCTGGGCGGCCAAGGCGGGCACGGTCATCTTCGCCGGCTGGCGGGACGGCTACGGCAACGTGGTCCTGATCGAGCACGAGGGCTACGTCGTCACCGTCTACGCCCACCAGTCGAAGCTCTCGGTCTCGAAGGGCAACTCGCTCGACGCCGGGGACCCGATCGGCGAGTGCGGGTCCACGGGATGGTCCACCGGCCCCCACCTCCATTTCGAGGTCCGGGTGGGTGGTGAGGTCAAGGATCCACTCCTCGTCCTCCCTGCTTGAGGCCGACATGCCGGGTCGTGCATGGCTGGGTTGGACGGTCGCCGTCGCCAGTACATGCTTCGGAGTGGCGCTGACCCTCGCCGTGCGTGGCGATGGACCCCTCCCGGGAGAGGTGGGCCTCTCCCGATGGGCCCAAGCCAACACGCCCGGGATCCTCGACCCCGTCGCAGGTCTGCTCGATGTTCTCCTCACGGACCTGGCCGCCCCGGCGGTCTTCGTGCTCCTCGTGGCCCTGGTGTGGTGGGCGTGGGGTCGCTACCCGGCGGCGGTCCTGGCGCTCGCCGGCGCGGCGACGGGCCTCACGCGGATCGCCGACCTGGTCGAGCGTCCACGTCCGACCCCGTCGTTGCGCTGGAGCAATTATTCGTTCGGGTCCGGCGGCTACCCGAGCGGCCACGCCGTGTTCGTCGTGTTGGTGTTCGGCACGCTCGCCCTCCTGGTACGGCGCCACCTCCCCGGTCCTACCGGCCGCCGCCTGGCCGTGGCTTTCTGGGGCCTCACGGCCTTCACCTGCTGGCTGCGGGTGAGCCGTCTCGAGCACTGGCCCGCTGACATCCTCGGAGGCGTACTGCTCTCCCTCCCTGCCCTGCTGGCCGTCGCCTGGCTGGAGCCCCGGATTCCACGGTTCCTGGCGAACCGACCCTTCCTGACGAGGTTTCTGGGCCTCTGAGCGGGCCACTGTCGACCCGCACGCAAAACGCAGGAAGGGGCCCCGTGGGGCCCCTTCCCGATAGAGAGTGCGCTCAGCCGACGAAGGCCGAGGCGAACACCAGGCTCACGATGGTCATGACCTTGATGAGGATGTTCATGGCTGGGCCCGAGGTGTCCTTGAAGGGATCGCCCACGGTGTCTCCGACCACTGCCGCCTTGTGGCAGTCGGAGCCCTTGCCGCCATGGTGCCCCGTCTCGATGTACTTCTTGGCGTTGTCCCAGGCGCCACCGGCGTTGGCCATGAAGATGGCCAGGCAGAATCCGGTGACCAGGGCGCCGGCGAGGAAGCCCCCGAGTACGTCGACGCTGATGAAGCCGAGGACGAGGGGAACGACCACGGCCAGGGAACCC
>Ga0257108_1000020_pt1 | contig 44587 bp, 39 predicted proteins | sample LP_taG_FD_190181 | JGI IMG/M metagenome (GOLD analysis project Ga0257108, IMG submission 190181) | Marine microbial communities from Northeast Subartic Pacific Ocean, Canada - LP_J_2011_P26_1000m | ecosystem: Environmental > Aquatic > Marine > Oceanic | place: Canada: Northeast Subartic Pacific...
CTCTGTCGAGATTACCAACTACGGCGTCGACCCCTACAACGACGGTGGCGAGATTGCCATCTACGAACTTCAGGGACTCGACGAGATCTACATCGGCGGCGCTTCAATCACTAACCTCGCCACCGCCGGAACTCAGACGCTGACCGTTGACTTCGACACATCGCAAATCACGCCTTACGCATCCGGCGCCACGACTTTCCGAGCCATGCTCCTCGGTCTCACCGCGGATCGCGTCTCGTCGAACGACTACGCAGACGACAGCGCGCTGCACGACATGCCGCCCGTCTCCAACCAGCCGACGGCCATAGCCTCGACCTCGATCGAGAGGGGCGACACCATCCAGTTTGAGTCGACCGCCCTGCCCAACGATTTGGTTGACGACATGTCCACGCTGACACCTACGATGCACTACGCCAAGACAGGCTCCGAGATGTGGGACGACACATGGATCAATGATATTGACATGGTGGGAAGCGGTGGCAACGCCCGCTATGTCCACACCATCGCAGTTCCTCTCAGTGCTGAGGTGGGAGAATACGACCTCAGAATCAAGTGGACCGATGCTGGCGGCCAGTCAAGCGACTGGACGATATCCGCCGCAGCCTTCGAATTGAAAAACGCCCTGCCCATCGTTCTGGGCAACGGGCACTCTCAGTACGCCGGGATGCCTACTGTGAAGGTCGAGACCCAAGAGAGGGTTTCTGTGGTCGGCCTCGTCCACGACGCCGAGACGCCGATCTCGTTGCTCAGCATCGACAGTAACTCTCCAGAGTTCGTGGAGTGGGACTCCTCGACGCTCGAAATAGTCGTCGAGTTCAGCCAGGTCATCAGAGACGGCCAGGGCAACCCCGTCCCACAGGGCATGTTCGTCACAGTAGATGACGGCGACGACGTGAACTCCGGCATGATGATGTTCAACGTGATAGAGAACGGCGCTCCTAGGTGGGCATCTATACCGACTCAGTCCTTCGAAGAAGGCGGCTCCGCCAGCATCGGCCTGTCAGAGTTCCTGTCCGACACCGATGACAACGGCTACCCCGTCCCAGTCTCAGGACTGACGCTTGAACTGCTCAGTAACTCAGACGAGTCACTGGTCGATGCAAGCATCTCAGGCCACTCTCTCTCTGTCGGCTCGCTCGACGACGATTCCACCGGAATCTCCGAAATCACCGTCAGGGCCAGTGACGGCGTCAAGTTCTCGGACACCGTAATCACCTTCCACGTCCTCAACGTCAACGATGCGCCCCGCATCGACCTGACCGGAATCAACGAGTTCACGGTCAAGATCGGCGACAGGATCACCCTTGAGCTGCTCGACAGGATGACCGACATCGACGACCCAGATGAAGAGATCTGGGCCACGGCGATGACCTTCGTTCCCGGTGCAGCCCAGTTCAATCCTATAACCGGCATACTGACTATGGCGTGGGAAGAGTCTGGGGAAGAGGTGGTCACTATCACCTTGGAAGACAGGCACGGAGATGCTAGTGCCTCCATCATCATTGTCGACGTCGTCGACGACCTGCCGCTCTTCTGGGAAACCGACCTTGTGGCTAGTTTCGACACGGTCGAGTACGGCACCAATCCGACATTCGTGATTCAGAACGCGGGACAGCACGAACTGACCGACATCAAGGTCCTCTGGACAATCTGCAACAGCATCACTGGAATCTGCCACTCATCGGGCATCTCGCACAACCTCGGGCCATTCATCGCCAACCACGTCAGCGGCGCCGGCCTAGGTGTCGGCGACTACATCACGCTCTCAGTCGAAGGCGTCGACCAGAACGGCTTCGATCGCGTTACGGAGGAGCAGCACAGGATATACGCCATCGCCCCGCAGGAGGTCATCGATGAGCCTGTGGACGAGGACCCAGAAACCGGATCCGCCGGCACCAGCGCCATGATATCGATGGGATTGATGGGAATTGGACTTCTGCTGTCTATTGCACTGGTCCTCGCGCTTGCCATCACCCTGCGACGCCAGGGCCTCGCTTCAGAGTCGGCAATCGACTACGCCAGCACGGTTCGCGATGAGGAATATGAGCACTCTGAGGAAGCCGAGGAGGGCCTGCCAGAGGACGTACCACCACCACCACCTATGATGCCGCCACTTCCACCCGAGGGACTGCCCCCAGGATGGACCATGGAACAGTGGCACTACTATGGTGCTGAGTACCTCAGCCGACGCCAGTAATCGCACCTATTTGCGAATGCCGCCCATGACGCACCTTCAAGAAGGTGCGAACATCAGCCAGATTTCCGGGGGAGCGATATGAGTGGTGAGTCAGCCCAGTCGGACGACATCGAGCAGCCTGATCAGGATGCCTTGGAATCATGGGAAGACGGACCTGCTTTCGGCGTCGCCCAAGACAAGGATCCGGTCTGTGAGACACCCGTGGAGGAGTGGATCTCCGGGGTCGACATAACCTCGACCGCAGATGTGCCGATTCCCCCGAAACTGGTCGATCAGGTCATCGGGCAGGAAGCCGCCTCGATAGTGGTGCGCAAAGCCGCCGAGCAGCGACGCCACGTCATCATGGTCGGCGAGCCTGGTACTGGCAAGTCGATGCTGGCACGCTCGATGACCGAGTTCCTGCCGGGCGAGCAGCTCGAGGACATCATGGTCTACCGCAACCCAGATGACGAGAATGAACCCATCGTCCGCACCGTCCCTGCTGGACGCGGGTCCCGCATTCTCTCCGAGCGCAAGGCCCAGATTCGAATACAGAGGGAACGCACCAACCGCACCCTGCTGTTCGTCGCCCTCGTCATTGGGGCCGCTCTCCTGTTGGCGACCATCTCCAGCGGCGAGATACTGACTTTCATCTTCGGCTCATTCATCCTCGTATTCGGCTACTTCTTCCTACGAACCCGTCTGATAGCCGGCGACGAGGCGAACCTACCGAAGCTACTCATCAAGCATGAGCGCGACGACGAGCCCCCTTTCATAGACGCCACCGGGACTCTCGCTGGGGCTCTGCTGGGCGATGTCCGCCACGATCCGTTCCAGTCTGGTGCCGATCTGGCTACTCCAGCACACGAGAGGGTCGAGCCCGGTGCCGTGCACCGGGCCAACAAGGGCGTCCTCTACATCGACGAGATCCGCATGCTGAGGATGGAGGAGCAGCAGGCTCTTCTCATCGCGATGCAGGAGAAGGAACTCTCGATCAGCGGCCGCTCCGAGCGCTCCTCCGGTGCACTGACCAAGTCGGAGCCCGTGCCCACCGATTTCATCCTCATCGCTGCCGGCAACCTCGACAGCGTCCAGAACATGCACCCCGCACTACGAAGCCGCATCCGAGGCTACGGCTACGAGATCTACGTCAACACCGACATGCCGGACACCGAGCGCAACCGCCGACGCCTCATCCGCTTCATAGCGCAGGAGGTCCGGAACGAGATGGACAAGGACTCCGGCAAGGCGATTCCACACTTCGACCGCGACTCAATCTCATTGGTCCTCAAGGAGGCGCAGAGACGCAGCGGGCGCCGGGGCAAACTGTCACTGCGACTTCGCGAGCTCGGCGGTCTGGTGCGCATAGCCGGCGACCTAGCAGCCGAAGAGAGCGCCGAACTGACTCGTTCGGTACACGTTACTCGGGCCAGGGAGATTGCTAAACCTCTCGAGCAGCAGGTAGCGGACCGCCACCTCGAGCGCCAGTCCGAATACGCTCTGCTGGTAAACCGAGGGCACCGCGTCGGACGAGTCAACGGACTCGCCGTGCTCGGCGCCGACAGCGGGCTTTCCGACTACTCCGGAGTCGTTCTGCCGGTGGAGGCGATGGTCACACCCGCTCAGGGGATGTCCGGGCGAGTCATAGCAACTGGGGGACTGTCGGACTTGGCCAACGAGAGTGTGACCAACATCAGTGCCGTAATCAAGAAGCTCACTGGCAAGGACATCAAGGACTACGACCTGCATGTCCAGTTTCCCGGCACTCACAACGTCGACGGAGACAGCGCGTCAATCACGATGGCAACTGCCATCATCAGTGCCTTCGAGGGCGTGCCAATCGAACAGAACCTCGCTATGACGGGCTCGCTCTCGGTTCGAGGCGAGATACTCCCAGTCGGCGGCGTGACTGCCAAAATCGAGGCGGCTGCCAAGTCCGGAATCGAGAAGGTTGTGATACCCCGTGCGAACCTGCAGGATGTCCTGATGGACGAGAAGTGGGAGAAAAAGATCGAAGTGTTCGCAGTTGACTCGCTCGACGAGGTTCTCGAGTACGCTCTCGTGGGAGAAGAGGATAAGGTCAGTCTTGTCGAGCGTCTCTCCAATGTGATAGATACCATCGCCAAGGGGACCGACACCCAACCTTCTGCTTGAGCGGCGCCTCGCCGTAATGCTTCAAGTCACGTATCATCCCCGCAAAGCGGGGATGGCCATGAGCGACAATCGGAACTCACCGATGAGCATACTGTTCCTCGTCGTTCTGGTGGATATGATCGGGTTCACCATCGTAATCCCCTTCCTGACCTACTTCGTGCAGGACCTGGCTGCAGCTGAGGGCATCACAGACGTCGGCAGCCGCGACCTGTGGGTTGGCATCGTCATCGCAGTCTACTCGCTGGCCCAGTTCATCTTCACCCCTGTCCTAGGCTCCATCAGCGACAGGACTGGTCGCAGACCCATACTGATGCTCGGATTGGCCTCGAACACCGTCTTCTTCACTGTATTCGGCCTGTCCGGAAGCCTAGGGATGGCGATAGTAGCCCGCTTCCTAGCAGGAGCGGGCAACGGCAACATCGCCGTTGCCAGGGCTTACATCGGAGACATCACCGAGCCTGAGATGATCGCCCGGAGGATGGGGATTCTTGGGGCATCCTTCGGGCTGGGCTTCATGATCGGCCCGTTCATCGGCGGCGTTCTGTCTGATCCAGCCAACAGCATCGGCACGCCGTTCGACGGTCAACTGTGGATCGACCACCCTTATCTGCTTCCGTGCCTGTTTTCCAGCATGCTCTCTCTCGTATCGCTCTTCCTTGCTATAACCCGCCTCCCAGAGAGCCTGCCTCCAGAGGCCAGGGAACCCTCTGAAGGCTCCGTGCTCAGCGGCATCGGAGGCATGATGACCAGCATCGTCAAGGTGATGAGGTTCCCGGCCGTATCAACTCTGGTCTCAATCAATTTCCTCTTCCTAATGGGTTTCAGCATGATGCATGGGACGTTCATCCTGTTCACTTCAATGGCACCAGCGGATGGGGGCTTGGGCTGGAGTGAGTTGGATAACGGCTGGATTTTCGCTTTCATCGGCCTGCTGGGGGTAATCATCCAAGGAGTCCTCATAGGACCTCTGACCGACAGGTTCAGCATGCCGCGACTCATGGTGGTCGGCACACTGCTGTGCGGCCTCGGGATAGCCAGCATACCCTATGTGCAGTCTGACCTCAGCTGGTTCATCTTTGCATCCTCGGCCGGACTCGCCATAGGCAATGGCCTGTTCTCGCCGACCCAGTCGTCCTTGCTCACTTTCGAGACCAAGGCCGGGGGTTATGAGCTGGGAATGGTGATGGGGGCGCAGGAGGGCTTCGGAGCGATGGCCCGCATCATAGGGCCGCTTTTCGCAGCATTCCTGTGGTCACTGACGGTGCAGGGCACCGGCCTGTGGACCTACCATACCTGCTTCCGAGTCGCAGGAATCATATTCGTCCTAGCCATCATACTCCAATTGAGGCTGCGACTGAGCGGCGAGCCAACCGCCCGAAGGAGAACCGCATAGGTGATTGAATGACGACACCGGCAGCAGTGGCACATGGTGGCGCCGGACCGGGCCCAGACAGGCAGCACAACGTCGAGGCCGCGGTGCAGCGTGCAGCCGAGATCCTCCAAGCCGGCGGCTCTGCCGTCGAGGCAGCCATCGAGGCGTGCATCCTGCTTGAGGACGACCCGGTGTTCAACGCCGGCACAGGGGCGGTATTCCGAAACGACGGCTCGATTCTTCTCGATGCCTCCTTGCAGACCTCGGACGGTCGCATGGGTTTCGTCATAGCGATGCGCGACACCCCCAATCCTATTCGCGTCGCAGCCGACCTGCTCGACGAGGAGATCAACGGCCTCGTAGGGGACGGGGCGAGGGACTGGGCAGATGCCAGAGGCCACCCCAAGGCCGCTGTTGAAGGCCGACCGCCCAAGGACGAGTCCGGCGACACTGTGGGAGTTATCACTAGGGACCCCACCGGATTACTGGCCTGCGCGACCAGCACTGGAGGGACAAGCTACCGTCCTGCCGGAAGGGTGGGTGATGTCCCGCTGCCCGGCTCTGGCTTCTGGGCCCAGGGCGACCTAGCCGTCGCCGCTACCGGCGTGGGAGAGGCAATCACCAAGGCTCTGCTCAGTTACAGGGTCTATGAGCGAATTCGCTCGACTGGGGACTCACTTGATGCCGCCATGCGATGGGGAATCGACGAGTTAATCGACGAGGGAATATCGGTCGGACTGATTTCGCTTGGTTCCGAGGGGGAGGGTCGTGGGCACTCGAACACTGACATGCCATGGGCTGCTTGGACAGGCTGAGCCAGACCGATGCGGCTTCGTTCCGGGGATGCGCTTAAGGAGCCCCCTTGGGTGGCCGCGCCAGAGGGATATGCGTGACCGACATCGAGGACAGGATTCAGCAGATTGCTCAGGTTCTGGGACAGCTCGATGACAGGCAGGTCCCTCGCAACATCAGGACCCTGTCGAACGACGCAGTGGAGAAGTGGCTTCTCAACAAGGACAAGGAGATGGACCTGAGGCTCGGCATGACTGCCTCCATACTAGACGATATCTTCAACGATGCCAACCTACCCATCCACTACGGTCCCATGTGCCTGCAGATTCAGACCGCTCTCGAGACGATTCTAGCCGAATTCAGGCGCTCCTGAGCCTTGAAGAGCAGGACTCCTGTCGCTCTGCCTCCGAGGGTCTGGTATGCCGAGTTGGACCAACCTGTCCTACGCGAACGTCGCCACTACGTCCCCAGCTGCGCACAGGGTCTCATTGGAATGGTCCGAAGCGCTCGCACGCGGGGGCGCTGCTGAGTTCGACGGCGAGGCCGAGAAGAACGGTATGATGCCACTACGCCGAGCTGCCGCGAGGTTGCTGTCATGCGATATCGAGGACGTTTGCGTCGGTTCGAGCGCTACTGAACTGCTCTGCTCGCTCGCTTGGGCGATATCTCCTCCCAGCGGCAGTAACATCGTCTCGACGCGCGCCTCCTTCCCGTCCACCGTCTACCCGTGGCGCAGGGTCGCCGAGGAGAACGGTGCTGAAATCCGCCTAGCTGGCCACGATGAGGACCTCTACACGGACCCAGAGGAGATTTTCGCATTGATTGATCAGGATACCTCTGTGGTCACCCTGTCGCATGTTGAGTACTCCAACGGCCAGCGCTACGACCTGCCAAGATTCGCCGAGGCGGCGCATTCTGTGGGGGCTATTCTGATTGTTGATGCGACGCAGTCGATGGGTATGCTGCCCATCGACGCCTCAGCAACAGGTGCTGACGCTCTGGTCTCATCAGGTTACAAGTGGCTTCGCGGCACCTATGGTGCCGCGGTTGGATACATCTCGCCCTCGATGAGGGACGGCTTGGTACCGGGGCTGCTGGGCTTCCGTAGCCACGTCGATCTCTGGGACTTGAGGGCCGATCGGCTGGAGCTTGCCGATGACGCCAGTCGTTTCGAGTACACCACTATCCACTTCGGTGCAGCTCTAGGACTCGCAGCAGCAGTCGATGAACTGGTGCAGATGGGCATGGACGAGGTCTGGAGGCACGACCTGTCTCTGGCTGACTCTGTTATCGAGGGCGCCGCGAATCTAGATCTCAAAATTGCCTCCCCCCTCTCACAAGCCGAGCGGAGCGCCATAGTGAGTCTGCGACTTCCAGAGGGTGTCAGCAGTGAGGAGGTGGCCCGCAGACTGCAGGACGAGTATGGGATATTGGTGACAAGCCGGGCCGGTTTGCTCAGAGTTTCACCTCACATCGACAACGACGCCGACGACGTCGGGATGCTGCTTGAAGCGCTGGCCGAGACCCTCGCTCAGATGTGAGGCCCGAGAATCGCACCCGCGATGACGAACATGATGCAGGCTATGCCTAGGTCGATTACTCTCCACGCCTTGGGGTTGTTCAGCACCGGCGAGAGCATCTTCGCGCCATATCCTAGAGAGAAGAAGAATACGAAAGAGGCCGTAGCAGCACCGATTCCGAAGGCCAGCCTCTCATCCCCCAGATATCTGCTGGAGGCCCCTCCGATCAGCAGCAGGGTGTCGACATACACGTGCGGATTGAGGAAGGTGAAGGCGAGTGCGGCGGCAATAGTCGGCCCGAGCTCGCTCTCGCCATCCCCCTCGGTTACCATTCCCTCCGGATCCATCGCCGATCTGATTCGCAGCAATCCGTACCCAATCAAGAAGGCGGCTGCGAATACAGCGATCCAGACCGCTGCGTCTTCCATCTCAGACAGCACCGAGCCGACGCCCAGAACTCCAGCTGCAATCAGACTGGCGTCAGCCAGTGCGCAGATTAGGCAAACAGCGAAGACGTGCGAGCGGAGAAGTCCCTGTCTGAGGACGAAGACGTTCTGAGGGCCTAGTGCGAGTATGAGCCCGATACTGAGGGCGAAACCCTCGAGCCCTGCAGACCCGAGGCCCATGTTCATGTCTTCCTGCGCTCGGCAGCCTTGATTCGCATGCCCGTGTATCCGCACTTGCGGCACACCCTCGGCTTGCGTCCTCTGTGGGTTGCCGAGCAGCGCATGCAAATCCACTTCTTCAGCAGACGTGCCTCTGCCTCTGGGTGCCTCTGAGCCATGCAGACCGGCCGACCTACCGGCCCTTCATAATCGCTTCCCACCGGGAAATCTCCCGGAAAACAGAATTGTTCCCTGCCAAAGCATTCATCCGCCATCCATAGTGCCCGAGGCTACGGTGCCTGCCAGCGTCGTGCTTGGAGCTCAGTGGGGAGACGAAGGCAAAGGCAAGGCCATAGACCAGCTGGCCAACCATTCAACATGGACCGTCCGTTTCCAGGGCGGCAACAACGCCGGCCACACCATCGTCCTCGGCGATACGACACTCAAACTCCATCAGATACCCTCTGGGGTGACCTATAATCACTGCAACCTCGTCCTCGGTGACGGCATGGTGATTGATCCTTGGGTGCTCGATGAGGAACTGGAAAAGTGGCATGAACTCACCGGCGAGAGGCCCGAAGGCAAGCGGCTGTTCATCAGTGAGCGGGCCTCGGTAATCCTGCCCTTCCACAGGCTCTACGACGGTGCCGACGAACTCGTGGGCACCACGGGCCGTGGAATCGGCCCGACTTACCGCGACCGCATCGAGAGGGTCGGAATCAGGTTCGCTGACCTCGCAAACATGGTGGACAACACAGAGGCCGTCCAAGCCGCCGCTGAGCGTATGAACAAGCAACTCGCTACAGTAGGGGTCGAGCAGAGCATCGAACCGGAGACGCTGCGGGCTGACCTCCAATGGGTGCTCGACAGATACTCCGAAGCCATCAAGCCCACCGGGCTGATGGTCGATCTCGCTCTGAGGAACGGCGAGCGAATCTTACTCGAAGGGGCGCAAGGCGCCATGCTCGACATCGATCAAGGCACCTACCCCTTCGTCACCTCCTCTGTCACCAGCAGAGCCAACGCCACTCACGGCGCGGGGATACACCCCGGGCACGTCGACCAGTGTTTCGGCATCTCGAAGGCCTACACCACGCGTGTGGGCAACGGCCCGTTCCCCTCCGAACTCTCCCTCGACGAGGGCCCTGGCAGGCACATGGCGCAGGTAGGCAACGAGTACGGCACCACCACCGGCAGGCCCCGACGCACCGGCTGGCTCGACATGGTCGCCCTGCGTGAGAGCCACCGAATCAACGGGTATACCGGACTGGTCATCACCAAGTTGGACGTCCTAGGCGGCTTGGACGAACTCAAGATTTGTATCGGCTACGAGATGGATGGCAAAACGCTCCACGTCATGCCGACCACGAGTGAGGACCTAGCCCGCTGCTCTCCGATTTACGAGACTCACACGGGCTTCCCAGCCATGACTCAGGACGAGTGGATTCACATGGCCGAAGCATCGAGGTCCGAGGGCGTAGGATTCGACGTCATGCCAGTCGCCATCAGGGCTTACATCGAGCGCATCGAGCATCTCGCGGGGGTGCCCGTGGTGAGCATCGGCATCGGTCCCGACCGCCGGGCGTCCATAGCTAAGGCAGGAGGGCCGTTCGACTCCCCCTCTGTCGAGGCAACCTTCTAAGCGGGCCACTTTGGCCAGTCGCCATGGGATTCAAGTCCAAGGCCCACAAGAGGCGTCAGACCGCGGCAGCAGCGGCCGGCTCTGAGGAGAAGTCGGTCGAGGAGTACGTTGGCGAGGTCAAGTGCGATGTCGCCGGCTGTGACAACTGGGCCGACAAGAAGATCGGAGGTCGCAAACTGGCCTTCGACAGGGCCGCTGATGTTTGGGGCGAGTCGGGGCTCAACAAGGACTCGCGCCGAGTCACGGTGTGCAAGTCGTGCTGGCGCGCTTGGAAGAGGGCGAAGAAGGACGAGCCGACCGAGTGGACCTGAATCGGCACTCGCAATCATCAAAGGCAACTTCCCTGACTCGCGGTCGTGGCGAGCCATCCTGCAAACGAACCGATTCTTGGATACGCTCCCGGTTCCGAGGAGAGGGCGCTCCTGCAGTCAGAGATGGACCGTCAGATGGGTGAGGTCATCGAGATACCCTGCATCATCAACGGCGAGGAGGTTTACACCGGCACGACGACCACTCAGGTCATCCCGCACGACCACGGGCACATACTCGCCAACGTCCACCTGGCAGGCAGGGAGGAGATGGAGGCTGCTTGCGCTGCCGCTGTCGACGCGCAACAGGCTTGGATCGAACTAGGTCTCGAGGGCCGCTGCGCGATCTTCGAGCGATGCGCCGACCTTCTGGCAGGCGACTGGCGCATGAGAGTCAACGCCTCCACCATGCTGAACCAGTCGAAGACGGTGCTCCAGGCGGAGATAGACGCTGCCTGCGAACTCATCGACTTCTGGCGCTTCAACTGCCACTACGCGCGCGGCTTTCACGACTACCTCCAGCCCCCGATATCCCCGAGCGGCGTCGAGAACTCCACTGAGATCCGCCCCCTCGAGGGATTCGTCCTGGCCATTACCCCGTTCAACTTCACCAGTATAGCAGGAAACCTGCCCAGCGCGCCAGCGCTGGTCGGCTGCACATGCGTGTGGAAGCCCAGCCGCAACTCGTACCACTCGAACTACATGCTGATGCGGCTGATGCTGGAGGCCGGCCTGCCCTCCGGCGTCATCAACTTCCTACCCGGCTCGGGCGCCGAAATCACCGAGATTGCGCTAGCCAACCCTGACTTCGCCGGACTGCACTTCACCGGCTCGACCGCAACCTTCCAGGGGCTGTGGCAGGAGATCGGGCTCGCACTTCCGAATCTACGCTCCTACCCTCGCATAGTCGGGGAGACCGGAGGCAAGGACTTCGTCGTCGCCCACCCAGACTGCGACCGCCAAGGGCTGCTGGTCGCGCTGCTCCGCGGCGCCTTCGAGTACCAAGGCCAGAAGTGCTCCGCTGCCAGCCGCGCTTACGTCCCGAGCTCGGTATGGGACGCCATCTCGGACGACCTCTGCGCCGAGATTGGCGGGATCAAGATGGGCGACGCGCGCGACTTCACGAACTTCATGACAGCAGTCATCGACCAGCGGGCATTCGACAAGATCACCGGCTACATCGAGCGGGCCAGCGGCCGGGACTGCTGCGAGGTCGCCGTCGGTGGTAGGTCAGACGACAGCACTGGATGGTTCATCGAGCCGACCATAATCGTCACGACGAATCCCACCTCTGAGACAATGGTCGAGGAGATATTCGGGCCTGTCCTCACCGTCTACGTCTACGATGACGGCGATTTCGAGGACGTCCTGAGGATATGCGATGAGGCTTCTCCCTACGCCCTCACCGGCTCGATCTTCTCATCCTCAGAGGAGAACATCCAGACAGCTTTCGATGCACTGCGTTTCACTGCAGGGAACTTCTACATCAACGACAAGCCCACAGGTGCCGTCGTAGGGCAGCAGCCGTTCGGAGGGGCGCGAGCCAGCGGCACCAACGACAAGGCAGGCGGGCCGTTGAACCTGCTTCGCTGGATCAGCCCGCGATCTGTCAAGCGAGCCATCGACATACCCCAGGACTGGACTTACCCGTTCATGGGTGATGACTGATGGACACATTGCTCTCCTACGTCCTGCTTCTGGGGACCCTTGCATTCTTCGGCTACGTCGGCTACACTGCCGCGGCCGAACGAAAGATGGACTCAGACACCTACCTGTCTGCGCGCGGGAGTCAGAGTTGGCAACGAATCGGCCTGAGCCTGTTTGCTTCGGGAATAGGGATCTGGATACTGTTCGGACCCTCGGAGGTCGGCTACTACGGCGGCTTCTGGGACGTCGTGGGTTACGCTCTCTCTTCTGCGACACCGTTCATGCTGCTGGCCTACGTCGGGCCGTTGATCCGCGAGAAACTTCCCTACGGCGTCACGCTGGCCGACTACGTCAGCATGAGACTCGGACGGCCTATGCAGGTCTACGTTGGATCAATCTCGGTACTATACATGTTCACCTTCTTGTTCGCTGAGTTCACCGCCATCGGCAAGGCGATGGACATTCTCGCTGGCATGGAGCCCCTTGTACCAATGGTCGCCGTTGCCGCGGTGACGGCTGCCTACACCGCGTATGGCGGGCTTCCTGCATCACTGCAGACCGACCGCTGGCAGGCTTGGATGATACTGTGGCTCGTCATCGCCCTGCTGCTCATCCTGTTCGGGGCTGATTTGGGCTCTCTCATCGATGACGCCAAGGCGTACAACCCAGAGGACGAATTGTCAATCGGTAGCATGTCCTCCATGGATTCGTTCAGTTCCGGACTCGCTCTGGTGGTGGCTATCACCGCGGCCGAGATGTTCTCTCAGGGCAACTGGCAGCGTACATGGGCCTCGGAGAGCGACGAGGCTCTTAGGAAGGGGGCCTTTCTGGCCGCAGGTCTCGCTCTTCCTCTCGTCTTCGTAATGGGCGTGCTGGGAACAGTGGTCGCCGGACAAGGTGCCGTCGAAGACCCATCTGCCGCCTTCTTCTACCTGATCGAGGACGCAGGTGCTCTGCTAATCGCCGCCTTCGTCGTCCTAGCAGTCGCACTCGTCTGCTCGAGCGCCGACACCTTGCAGAACGCTGTGGTAGCCTCCATATCACGTGACCTCTCGAACGGCTCGATGCAGCTTGGCCATGCACGAATCGCAACCATAGCGATGATGCCTATTGCAATTTACCTAGCGACCACCATCGACGCCCTGAGCGTATTCGAGATTTTCCTCTTCGCAGACCTCCTTGCCGCTGCTACCGTGGCTCCGGTCCTGCTGACCCTTTGGGATAGAGTTTCATCCAAGGGCGCACTCATCGGTGCGGTCGCCGGACTCCTCTCGGTAGTTGCCTACGGAGCGTGGACGGCAGATGTTTCCACGGGTGTGGATTACATCTTCCATCCCACAAACGAGTGGGGCCTCGCTAACCTCGATGTCTTCATGTCGGCTTTGGTTGGCTCTGCTGTTGTGACTGTAGCAGGCTCGTATGCGATGCCCGATGAAGTCGCGTGATTCATTTGCCGGACTCGCATCGGTGCTCCATGGATAAGCCACACCCGACTCGCATCCACGCGCTGGTGATGCCTTGGAGGGGGTTCTGGAGGTCAACGTGGTCCCGTAGGGAGAGGGTGGGCGGATATTGGTTCCCGCTCGAGATATTCCTGCTCGGTCTACTTTTCATCGCAGTCCCCTACTTCGGCTCCAACAACATAGCCGCGCACTACCTCGATACGGTCTGGGACCCGGAGCTATGGCTGGACCGGGAAATCCCTGCGGTCAACTGGATGATTATCCCATACGCGGCACTCTATCTGTTCTACCCAACCACGCTCGCGATCTGCCCGAGGCACGACAGGGGCCGAGTCGAACTAATCCTGGCTATGCAGGGTCTGATTCTTATGACTCTGTTCTGCACTTTCTTCTTCCTAGCATTCCCGGCAGAGATAGACCTCAGAGATCAACTCGACATGGACTCGCTGAGCGGTCTGGAAGCCTCGTTGTTCGGGTTCATCCACTTCTCCGACAATCCGTGGAACGCCTGGCCGAGCCTGCACATAGTCCACTCATACCTGCTTGCGAGGTTGATGACCCTCTGGGTCAACCGAGAGCACGAGGGAAAGCCACTGGCCAAAGCCTTCCTCATCCTCCTGTGGGTTGAATACGCACTGCTGTGCGTGAGCATTCTGACTACCAAGCAGCACTATCTGTTTGACTTGGCCACCGGGCTCGCCACAGCTATGTTGGCGTGGAAGCTGTTTGAGTATGCACTTGCGCTGGCCGAGAGAGAGTCACCAGAACAAATCGCCGAGGATGCAGGTTGGGCCTGATCAGTTGTACACCATCGGCAGGAGGGCGTTTGCAGAAGTCTCGCAGGCATTGGACACATCGTCAAGACGCTGCAGGACTCTATACATGTGGACAGCAGCCAGCGGGTCGTCTTGGCCAATGCTGAACACGAATCCAGCGGCCCGGCTCTCGACCAGGTCACTCTCGTGCTCTGCCAGATTGACATCGTCAATCAGTCCCCCCAGCCTCTCTCGTCCGGCCTTGGTGTATCCGGACAGCGTCAGGTCACGCAGTGCTTCGACAGCGTCTTCGTAGATGGCAGCGGTCTTGGCGACCGCTCCTGCCATCTCCTTGAGCAGGGCTTTGGCCTCTACATTGTCGTAGAGAGGTCTGAAGGACAGCTGCTCCGCGACGTTCTGGGCGTAGTCGGCGATGCGGTCCTGACGAACCAGCATGTGATAGAAGTCATCGGACCTCATCAACAGGTTCCACTTGCCCGAACCAACCCTTCTTCGCAAATCGTTCTTCACATTGTCAGCCCTCAACTCAGCTGAGATAGTCGCTTCTATGGCTTCGCTTGGATCCCCCCCGTCTGCTGCGATGTTTACTGCTGTTAGCATGTGATTGACAGTCTCCTCGACAGCCTGAGCGTGAACGTGGAAGAGCTCGAAGTAGGTCGGTGTTCCGACTTCTGACCCATCCGCACCCGCTAGGGCCTCGTCCACGTACACCTCGCCATCGCGAGTTGACCAAATCACATAGCCTACCATAGTGAGTGCGATGGGTATGACAATGAGCATATTGATAGGATCCGATCCGATTGCTACGTAGATCACAATTGCACCGAATCCTGCAGCCGGAAGGCTTGCCAGCCAGGAGGCGATAATCTTCCCGAAGACTCTGAAATCAACGGCTTTCGCACCACCTGCTAACCCGACACCCACTACTGCACCTACGAGCGTATGAGTGGTGGAAACGGGGACAGCAAGGAAGGGCATGGAGAAAATCAGAACCGTCGTCGCCGCACCGAATGTAGCGGCGAAGCCACGAGTTGGTGTGATGTCGGTGATCTTGCTCCCAATGGTCTCCATCACCCTCCACCCCCAAGTCACCACACCGACAGCTATCCCGATGCTGCCCAGTAGAACGAGCCAAGTCGGTACATCAGCCACCCCGGAACTGTCGAGAAGCCCATCGTTCGACAGAACTTGGTAAACAGCAGCCATCGGACCTATTGCATTGGAGCGGTCGTTGGCTCCGTGAGCGAAGGCGACGTAGGCTGCTGCTATGACTTGCAGCCATACGAAGATTCTCTCAACTCCGTGGAAACCCTCCTCCTCACCCTTGAAATCGTAGTTCCGCAGGATGTAAGCCAGAATCACTGCAGCGATGATGGAAATCATTCCAGCTAGGATTAGGCTGTTAATCGGGAACCACGCATCATCCATCATTGGGTTCCAAGAGCCATCTTCCTTGACTGGCAACCAGTCATATTTGTCCTCAATCCAGCCGTTTTCCTGAGCCTTTGAGAAGAATCCCTTCAGAGCTTTGAACTGCAGCGCCAGACAGAGCACAAAGAATGTCGGGATGGCGAGAATCGGTGCCATCCAGCGAGCACGTGCCTCAGGGTCAGAAGTGTCGAGAATAGTCTCTCTGATTACCCAGAAGGTGAAGAATGCGAATAGCCCTCCCATCACTGGGCTGGCGACCCAAGACATTGCGACTTTCTCGACCACCCCCCAGTCGATGAGACGGGTTTCGAACTGATTTAAGAGGGCCTGGTGTTGAACCTCCATGACCAGTCCGACACCGACGATTCCACCAATGATGCTGTGAGTGGTCGAAACCGGTAGCCCGTATCGCGTGGCGACAGTGAGCCAGACAGCCGCTGCCATCATGGCAGCGATGAAGCCGTACATCAGATCGGTTGAAAGCGCGTCAACTAGGGCCTCATTCTGGAAATCGACAACTAGGATTCCCTTACGAACCGTGTCTGTAACCGCATCTCCAGCGAAGAAGGCGCCTATGAACTCGAAGATTGCAGCGACGATTACTGCTTGCTTGAGCGTCAGGGCGCGAGAGCCGACAGACGTCCCCATCGCATTCGCAACATCGTTGGCACCGATGTTCCACGCGAGATACGCGCAGACCAATATCGAAACAAACAGGACGAGGCCCATCAGGGGTTCCATTGATTCGCGCGCACCGCTGATGGTACTTGACTTCTGCTCAGAGCAAACTTGCGACGGTTTCCGGCTGCGTCAGATAGATGAGCAGGCCGATTCCGGCGAACATCATCATCCATGCCCCTGTTGCCTTGACTACCCCTGTCGAGCGGCGCAGGAAGTCGAGCATGGCCTGACGCCCCATCCCGACCAGCACGGTCACGGCAATCATGAGAAGTGTGACAGAAAGGATGAGCCCCGCCATCCCAGTGGCGAAGGCGCCCCCGCCGACGACTGCGAGCCAAGCGACGAACGGGAAGACAGCCGCCGCGGTGCAGTCCACAGAGGCCGCGCTGTAGCCGATGCCCCACAGGTACATGTTGCGGCGTGGCGTGAATTGCTCATCCATCTCGGTGGTTTGGTAGCGGTCGAGAGTCCTCTGGACCCACGCCAGAAGATGCGAGGTCCAACCGAGCAGCATGAGTCCCCCTAGGATGACTAGGAGCCATGCGATTCCCACAGCGATATCGTGCAGCACGCCAGACAGGTCGATGATGCCGCCCAGTCCGAATATGATCGCACCGACCGTCCCGAAGAAGGTCAGCTGGCCCAGAGCGGCATAACCACCTACCTCGAATGATTTGGGCATGCTCCCAGAGAGCTTGCCCGCCTCACGCAGCTCGTCCTCCCTCATACCGAGGTTGAGGTAGTATGCGATGTAGGATGGCAGGACCGGGAAGGCGCACGGGGAGAAATAGACGAGGACGCCAAGGAACAGGCCAATCACAAAGACTCCCGTTAGGGAGCGGTCGGCCTTCTCGATGCCGAACCGCAGTGACTCCGCCTCACCCCCATTCGCCCTCTGTATCGCCGAGTCGAATGACTCCCAGCCATCCAACGGGGTCCCGGTGCCTTCCTTGGCCACGACGTATCCCTCATGGTCGATCACCAGCGCCAGAGGAAGGTTCTGCGCTGAGTAGTACTCGACGAGGTCCCCTCTTCCCCCATCATCGAGCAGCACGGAGTCAGTGGCCCCATTGACCACAGGCCAGCGCATGTGCCTGGAGGAATCAGCATCGCCGAAGGTCTCGTTGATGCGCTCAAAGGGCTCGTAGCCGTACCAGGAACCGATGGATATGGCCACCACCGGGTATCCTCCTCCGAGCCCGCTCCAAGCGTCGATGTTCAGATCTATATGCTCCTGAACGTAGTGGCAGTTGCCGCAGTCCACCGCCATGAAGTCAAGGACGACGACGTTTCCTCTCAGACTCGAGAGTCGTACCACCCCGCTATCGTCCGCGATAGCATCATCGATGCCGGTGCGGTTCATCGAGGCGACTTCGAAGTCAGGCACCAACTCGACGTCTTCAGACACCCCGTATGCCGAGGACGATAGGCCGAACAGGCTGAGCGAGGAATACCCGATGATGCAGAACAGGACGATGCCGACGCCGAACGCCTGCCAAGTCTCCCTTTGGCGCAGAACGCCGAAGTCCAGACCCGCTACCATGGAACGCCGACCTAGGGCCGACTTTTGATTCCGGCGGGAGTCCTGCTCCCGTACCGAGTCATCACGCTTATTGCCGACTCGCGCTGGCATCGAGGCACGGGCTCGTGGTCTAGGGGTTATGACGTCGCCTTCACACGGCGAAGATCGCAGGTTCAATTCCTGCCGAGCCCACCACTCAGTCCACTAGGTCATCGAGCAGGGTCGAGGCACCGATTCTCAGCCTCGCAGGGCCCTCGATGGTGGAGTCCTCAGAGTGTAAGACGCCGAGCAGCCTCTCAACATCGCTCTTAGTCCCAATTCCGCCTGACAACTTGACCCCACGCCTATCTCCCATTGTCACACCATGCCTCATCACTTCGAACGCGAGGATTCCAGCCGCCTCATCGCTGCACCCGCCTCGCTTGCCGGTACAGCTCTTGACGAACTCAGCGCCTGCTGCAAGTGCCATCCGAACTACTGCGCGCATGCTTCTCTCTCCGAGCAGCGGAGTCTCGATGATGACCTTAAGCGCGCAACCGGCCGATGCCTCGCGCATGGCGAGCAGCATAGCGAGCTCAGGCTCGCGTGGGAAGTCCTCCGCATCGCGCGGCTCTAGGACGCAGTCGATTTCATCCGCACCCGCTTTGACCGCAACTCGAATCGATTCTGATAAGGCACTTGGATCATCATCGCCTATTGGGAATCCCCCTGCTACAGCCGCCAGTGCGATACCATCGTCCAAGCGACTCCTGACATAAGCGACGTGCTCAGAGAACACGCACACTGCGGCCGGGCGGTGGGTGTTTGCCCGCTGGCACAGCGCATCGAGGTCGGCCTCACTGGCATCATGATCGAGCAAGGTCAAGTCGAGCAAGTCGAGTACGCTCCGCGCGTCCATCCCACCACTCAACCGTGTCGCGACTCGAAGTCGCGCATGAATCCGACGAGCGCCCTGACACTCTCCATCGGACACCCATTGTACATACTGGCGCGGATGCCGCCGACGCTGCGGTGGCCCTTGAGGCCACCCATGCCGGCAGCGCTGGCCTCTTCTAGGAACACGCTCTCGAGCTCCTCATCTGCAAGCCGCCAAGTGACGTTCATCACCGAGCGCGAGCCCCCACGGGCATGCGGCCTCCAGAAGTCGCTTCGGTCCAACTCACCGTAAAGCAGAGCGGCCTTGGCTCGATTGCGCTCGATTGCGCCATCTAGACCTCCGTTTCTCTCGACCCAAGCGAAGACCCGGTCGAGCACGTAGATTCCGAATGTGTTGGGGGTGTTGAACATGGAGCCCTTGGAGATGTGGGTATTGTAGTCGAGCATGGTCGGAATCCCTTCCTTGGCCCTTGAAATCGCCCACGGTGAGAGGATGACGAGGGTCACGCCGCTCGGCCCGAGGTTCTTCTGCGCACCCGCATAGATCACATCGTGCGCTGCCACATCTATCGGCACGCCGCAGATGTCCGAGCTGGCATCGACGACCCTCGGTTTGCCTCCGCATTCTGGCAGATGGTGGTACTGGGTCCCGTAGAGGGTGTTGTTTGAGGTGTAGTGGACGTATGCAGCATCTTCGCGGATGGTGTAGTCACCATCTTGGGGGACCGACCTGAAACCATTGGCAGAATCGTCCCATGCAGCCGCTGTATCTCCGACCTGCCCAGCCTCCTTGAGCGCTTTCTGCGACCAGTCCCCCGTCACTAGGAAATCAGCCTTCTCGCCCTCGGAGAGCAGGTTCAGTGCAGTCATGTAGAACTGGGTCGAAGCACCACCCTGGAGGAACAGCACCTCGTAGTCGTCGGGAACTGAAAGAACCCCCCTGATCCGCTCCACAGCAGAGTCGATGACGCTCTGGAAGGTGGGGCTTCGGTGAGAGACCTCCAGTAGGCCGAAACCACTGTCAAGTAGGTTGGGCAGAGTGGCCGCCACTTCTTCGACCACTTCGAGCGGCAGGACAGCAGGCCCAGCGCCGAAGTTGTGGATGCGACCAGTTGGTTCCACGTTCCGTCGCGCCCGCTTCGGGTCTTTCAGCCCATCGGAGACCACGACAGGGTTCATTTTCGAGTGGCCGGACGGGTAGACGTGCTTCGCATAGGTCTAGTCATGCTGCAGGGCGCTCGCCACGTCCACATCGCTGCGCTGCGCCGAGCGGCCGATGAGTCCGGAATCGAGGTCGAGATACACGAGTTGCGTAAGGCCTCCGATCTAGCCGCCGCAGACCCTCACGCCATCGTAATGCCAGGAGGGGAGTCCACCACGATGCGACTCACCGGAAACGATGCGGCATCCAGGCTCCTCCCGGCTCTCTTCAAGTGGATACGCTCGGACGACTCTCGACCGGTCTTGGGGACCTGTGCGGGTGCGATAATCCTAGCCGACCCGCAGGACGGCGGCGCGCCTCTGGTCGATGCTGATATTGACCGCAACGCGTACGGCAGCCAGGCCGACTCGTTCCAGGCCACCCTCGAGGCCTCGCTGCTCGGCCGCGACTTCCCGGGGGTGTTCATCCGCGCCCCGAGGTTCGCAGCACACGGCGATGCCGCCGAGGTGTCCGCGCGCAACGGGGACGAGATTGTTGGAGTCAGGACTGGAAACAGACTCGCCCTGACATTCCATCCCGAACTGTCGGCCGACATCGGCTTTCACCGCTGGCTGCTGGAGACGGCAGCGGCGAGGGGTGGAGCATGAGCATCAGCCTGAGGTTGCCGCAGGTCCCCGACCTGCACGAGCCGCCCGAGGAGGCCGACGCCGAGGGCTGCATCCAGTGCCAGATGGGCAGCAAGCTGGTGCTCTTCGTCACAGGGAACTGCCATTGGCGATGCGACTACTGCCCTCTGTCCGAGACACGTCGCGACATCGACCACATGTTCGCCAATGAGCGCCAATGCGACGACTTCGACGAGGTCATCGAGGAGGCTCGGGCGATGCGCGCAACGGGTGCTGGAATCACCGGCGGCGACCCGCTGATGGCCCGCGAGCGGACCCTAGAGGGGATCAGGCGGCTGAAGGCCGAGTTCGGCACGGGATTCCACTTGCACATGTACACCAGCATCCCGTTCCGACCCGAGTGGGCCGACGAGTTCGCTGAGGCCGGACTCGACGAGATCCGCTTCCACTTCCTCGACCTCGAAGCGGAGCAGTACCGCGAGACCATCACAGCATGCTCGGCTGCGGGAATATTCACCGGAGTCGAGCTTCCATGCGAGCCGGACAAGAAGTCAGAACTGTTCGAATTACTTGAGACGCTTCGCGACTTCAATATCTCGTTCCTCAATCTGAACGAGCTGGAGATCACCGTTGGCAACATCGACAACATGGAGTTGCGGGGATTCAACCTCTCTACCGAGATCACCGCCGGTGCCGCCGGTTCCGCAGAACTGGCCTTGGCACTGCGTGACAGGACCATGGCTGCAGAACGAGGCGAGACTGACCCTTTGGACGGCCGAACGCGCGAACCATACGGGTATCACCTCAAGTTCTGCACCGCCGTCTACAAGGACGCCGGACAGCTTCGCCGACGATTCCTCAGGAGAGGGGAGGCGACCATCGCTCCGCACGAGACGCTCACAGAGGACGCGACTCTGATGTTCGGGGCAATCTACTCCTCTGAGGAGAATCAGACCGCTTGGATTGATGAGATCACCGAGCAGACCGACCTGCCGCGTAGATTCATGCTCTGGGATGCCGAGAATGGGCGAATCGAGATTCCTCTGGTGGTAGCGGAGACTATTGCAGAAGACGTCGATGCGCCGGTGGCGATGATCGAGGTGACGCCTACATTCGAGAGGATGGAAGTCACCGTCGTGTGGCTGAACGAGAAGGGCGTGTAGGAGCGTTCTCGTTGGGTTCATAGAGCCTCGACTTTCGTTGCCTCTCCGTGCCGGTCAGAAGGGGCAATCCCGAGAGTGCGGGGGTGAACCGCTACCGCAGGCTTTCCGCCTCTCAGGTCATCCTCTGGAAGTCCTGCAACAGGCTCTGGTACTACACTTACATAGAGCGCCTGAAGAGCCCCCTCCCTCCTCAGATCATACGTGGCAACGCGGTAGAGGAGTGCATCTGCCGAGTGCTCAGGGACTCCCCGGCGCTGGTCACCGCCGATGCCGCCGATGAGATGACCTCCCCCCTTCTGGAAGACGGCTCGCCCGCCTACGACAACCCGTTGGCATGGCCCGCTCCGACTCTAGTCGAGCTGACCGAGGACCAGTGGCCCACTGACCGCGACTCGCTCGAGGCGTGGGCGATGGCGAGGGCCGATGTCCACTTTGGGGCCTGCTGGGAGGCCGCTGTGCTCGACTGGGAGTCCATTCCCAACCGAGTCGGCTCGGTCGACGCCGCAGACCCCGATGAGGGGCTCGCGATGACCAGAGCAGGCCTGCGACTCCATCTCGACCAGGTGCAGGCGTGTATCGAGGCGAGCGGAGGGCCCGGCCTGACCGATTGGCGCAAAGGTGGCTCGAGAGGCGACTGGCCGGCCCCAGACGGCTTCCCGCGAGTCTGGAACGAGGTTCACCCCGCCGCCCGCGATTCAGAGATCACATGGTGTGAGGCCTGGGAAATCGCACGACCGTGGTTCGTCGACCCGGATGCTGGGCAGTTCAAACTGACCACATCGCACCCGGACGAGTGGTTCCAGGGGGAATACGACATGGTGTACGACTGGACTGGAAAGATCCGGATAATCGACCTCAAGGCCTCAATCGGCAAGGGCGACCGCTCAGGTGGCTATATCGAGCAACTGCGCCTCTACGGCTGGCTGTGGTGGGAGACCCACGGTCACGCTGACGAAGTCGAGGCGCTGGAGATCTGGTATCTGGGGCCAGGCACGGTCAAGGACATCCCTCGACCCAGTGAGGAGGAGATGGAGGCCCTCACCGAGGAGTTGTCGGAACTCTATCAGAAAATACACTCGCGCGACCCGTCAATCGACGAGTGCCCCTCTGAGCCGGCTCCATTGCGCTACTTCGACGAGGGCGGCATACCCTCTGCAACACCTGTCGACCCCGACCCCAGAGCCCGATGCATCCGCTGCAATCTCAGAGGGGTGTGCGAGGGCAGCGAGCACGATCTTGAGCTGCCACTGGAGCGCAGCATAGACCGCTTCGGGCATAGATGGCCGGTGACCCCGCTGGGTGAGATAGTGACCCGCGTCAACGTGGTCGGCGAGGTCTCGGGGCTGCGCGGGCCGAATCTGACGGACGCTGACGATGGCACCGTAGACCTCTCTTTCACCCTGCAGGAGGGCTACGACCGCGCCAAGGTCCAGCCGTCGCGCTACGGCAGCCCTACCAATGTGACCCGCTCGATACGCGACGGCAGCCGAGTCAGGATCGACAACGCGATGGCGTCGGTCTGGCGCGGCGAAGTGGTCCTCGACCTCGACGCCAAGTCATCGGTGGAGATTGCAGATGACTCCGACTCGGCACCCATCGTCGACGTTGAGACCAAGGTGAACGCCGTCGGCAGGGTCTGGGCGATTAACGCCTTCCCTGACGGTGTCGGTGTCACGAGGTGGTCGGTCACCATCGTCGACCAGACTGGCTCGGCAGGCGTGGTCGCGTTCAAGCAGTTCATCCCGATTGCCGCAGCGGGCGTTTCGCGAGGTGACGAGATAGCCATACTCAACGGGGAGATCGGCGAGTTCAACGGTCAGCCGCAGGTCCGGATAGGTCCGGGCGGACGACTCGTGCTCCTGCGCGAAGCATCGAAAGTACCCGACTTCTGAATGGCGCCGAGAGAGGGATTTGAACCCCCGCGTCCAATGGACAGTGGATTTCGAATCCACCGCAATACCGGGCTATGCGATCTCGGCAGCGCTCCGCCCACCTGCGGATTAGAGATAAGTCTGACTAGGCTCCCCCAGCCCCATGGAGGTCGAGGTGGAGCACGACGGGGAGGTCCTGTCGGTGGAGTCGGAGGGCCCGCTCACCATCTCCGATGTGCTCGAGCGGCTTGGGATTCCAGCATCTACTGTTCTTGCAGTGCATGGCGATACGATAGTCCCTCACACCTCTCGTATCGAGTCCGACTTGCGATTGGAACTCATCGTGGTTTCATCGGGCGGTTGACTCGCGAGGATTTGGTCCCCGGTCCCGATCATTGAGTTGAGAGGATCAGTGAGACGTTATCCGCGTACGCATCATTATACCCGTAAGACAAGTAGGCGTTGAGGGTGACCCGCACATAAGCCGAGGACGGAGGGACTTCGCCAATCTCCTCCCTGAAGAAGATTCCAGTAGTGTCGTTGCGATCAGCGGCATAGACTGGCCCGATTCCTCCTGAAAGCAGGAGATTACCCGACGAATCGAAGAATTCGACAAGTACTTCCATGCGATCATTCTGAGACGAGTAACCGCCCAGAAATGCCGTTAATGAGTAGGAAATATTGCCCCAGCCAATTTCCGCTTCAATACCAGTGAGATATATCTCCTGATACATCGTTGAATCGCCAGTTCCTCCCCCGAAGTAGTTCGATCCTCTGTTCGCAGGTCCGGGGTCGGTAGTTTGCAGATATGTCGGGACGTTGTAGATCCAAGTCGTCATCCCCTCATTGTCGACCCAACCCGGTACCGATGCATCGATTCCGGGAGTCATTCCACGCTCGAATTCTCCGTCGCCGTTGAAGATTAGATTAACGCCTAGCGCAGCAATCGGAGATGCGGTCGGATAGATGCCGATAACGCGTCCATCGAGGCTCCACGCTGGATCAATATCGACCCCGAGGTGATGCAAGGCGGTAGGCACCGCGTCCACCGCGTCAGGAGGTGGCCATATCTCCCCCGGAGATTCCGCCCCCCAGATAATTAGTGGGACATTTCTATGCTCGGGGATGTTGTAGCCATGGCCGTATCCGGTTCCTGCATGGTCGGAGGAGAGGATGACCATCCATTCCTCATTGACGTAATTCGGTCGTGCGAAGATTGCATCCATGACTTCACCCAGCCAGATGTCGGTCTGATTCATTCCGGCGATATACTGCGGATTCGAGCTGTTGAACCCGCTGCCATGTCCGCGCGCGTCCATAAGGTCTAGGACGAGGGTTGCTGCATTCATCTCCTTGGTCGCTAAATCAGCAACTAGCCGATTGACGATATTCTGGTCGTAATCCTGGAAGTAATCCCCACAACCGGAACAGACGGATTCGTCGAGTGCTGCATCCGACATAGTCGGCCAGTTGTGATATGCTGAACGGTGGGTGTCGGGTGCAGAATCTCGGAGAAGGCGGAACCAGTAGGGGTACTGGTCGTAGTTGTGGCCTTCGAAATTGTTGCTGTGGACATTGTGCTTGTCACGATGAACCCCTGTCAGGTAACTGGAATGTCCCGAGCCACTGATCGTAGTGTCCTCAACTCTGGCTGCCATTGAATAGGCACTATCTGGCATCATCATGTCGATTGTAGGAGTTTGTCCAGCAGCTACCGAATCAGGACGCCATCCATCGATGAGCACCATCAAAACGTGTTGGGTGATATATTCACAAGATCCGTCATTATAGGTGGCGTTGGCATCGAAGTTCAGTGCAGTCGTGTCATTACATCCGAAGACCAGATAGGGTCTGAATTCGCACGAGCCGTCGTCTACACTGGCGTTCTCATCGAAATTCAAAGCGTTTGAGTAGGTACATCCAGGTTTCTCTTCGGGAGGCTGCAGGAACTCGCACGAGCCGTCGTCTACACTGGCGTTCTCATCGAAATTCAAAGCGTTTGAGTAGGTACATCCAGGTTTCTCTTCGGGAGGCTGCAGGAACTCGCACGAGCCGTCGTCAACCGTGGCACCCTCGTCGAAGTTGGTGGCCCCCTCGTACGTGCACCCGGGGGTCTCCTCGAGCGGTTCGTGGTACTCGCAGGAGCCGTCGTCAGTTACGGCCGTCTCGTTGAAATTGAGCGCATCCGGATAGGTGCATCCGGACGCGGTTTCGGTGTCATCCGGGGGCGAGGTGCAACCGGCCAGAGAACCGGAGAGAAGGAGCAGCACGACGAGATAGCTCAGGCGGCGCATGTCCAGCCGTTAGACGACGAACATAAAATACGATTCCACAACTTAGAGTGCTACTCCTCGTGGATTCAGACGTAGAAGTCGCTGGAACCTTCCGACTCTTCCGCGCCGATGGTTTCTTCGATGGAGCCGCTGACTTCCATGGTGGCCATCAGCTTCCTCGCAGTCTCCTCGGTGGAATCCAGATCGAGACTCAGGGGCAGGTCGAGTCCGACCTCGATCCACGATGCCAGCCGGTCTGCTGCGAGCACATCTGCACTGGCACCGAGTGTCTCGGCGACGAGCCCTATGGCGGGCACGCCATGGAGGGGAGAGAGCGCTAGAATAAGGCCGGCGACGCCTATCATACCGGCCTCTGGGTGCTCCCGGCTAACGGGGATGTCGTCGGCCTCCAGATCATCTCTGACCCCAGGGTCGGCGCAGATGACGTGGATGCCCTTGTCATCGGTTCCTGACGCGAGGCCGGCTAGGATCAGCAGTCGAGGTGTCTTAGACTCGGCCGCGAGAGCGAGGATGCTCTCTGCGACCTCGTGCTGACCGGCAGCAGTCATGGGCTGAAGCGGGCCGCCGATCGTAATCACGGTGCTGCCATCGGGCAGGAGGACGGAGTTGATGTTGATCCGAGGTGGCGTGACCAGGCCATTCTCATCCAGTGTGGAGTGGGGCGGGAAGTCAGGGTGCAGGACCCATCCGATGCTGCGAGAGGGGTGCTTCTCAACCAGCGAGTCGACAATCAGCTTACCGACGTTGCCGACCCCGGGAACCGCCTCAATCATCGCGGCGTGCTCGGGCAACCCATCCCCTACCAGCCAGCGTATCTTGGTGCGGTTCACTCCTCCTCGCCCCCGGTGTCCTCGCGCAGGGTAGGGAGCGACTCCAACCACTCCTTGCTGCCCACATCGAGCCTCTTCCTGCGCCTGGCTCCTTGCGGGTCTTCGGGCGAGTACTTCATCGGCGAGACGGCGACCATGGCAGCACCGCACTCCTTGCATCTGGCCCCTAGACCGTGCTCGCCACAGGAGGTGCAGCGCTGAAGCTTAGTGCGAACCATCCTATCCCCCAAGCCCGCTTCGGTTTGGAAGGGTCAATGAAGTCTGTGCCTCGAACTGCTCACTCAGACGCGTTCAGCGCTGATTGAGCCATCGACTGAGGACACGATGTCCGAGGCCGCCTTCTGCGCCGCCTCCCAGACAGACTCGGCCGCTGGGTAGTCCGGGGCGTGGATGTCCACTCGATAGTGCGGAGCCCCGTCGTAGTGGCATGTCAGTGTGACGTCCTCGAGACCGATCGCGCAGGCCTCGGCCGCGAGCAGGGCCTCGCGAATCGCATAGACTCCCTCGGGCCCCCAGATCTGGATGTCGAACTCGCCGCGGATCTCTACGAACGGGGGGACGATGTTCTCGACGGCCAACTCGGTGACGACGCTTATCCAATCACCAGTGAAGCCGACATCGGGCAGAGCACCCTCACTGAGGGTGCACTCCTCGAGCGCGCCATACAGCGTACCGAATATCTCCTCCATCTCGTCGCATACAGCGGTCGTCTTCTCCTCGTCCCATCCGACTCTCTCGGCTACGACGCGCATGATCTGCCCTGCGCGCTGCTTGTTTTTCCAAGCCTGCAGGGTGTCTCTCTTGCGCTCATCGGAGACGGACTTGATGGAGAGCTCGACCCTCTGCCTGTTCTTCTTGATTTGGATTACCTTGGCCACGACCCGCTGACCCACTCTGAGATGGGATCTGATGTTCTTGACCCAGCCGGCAGCCACTTCCCCGATGAAGACAAAACCGGTGCGTTCGCCGTATCCGTCGAGGTTGAGGTAAGCCCCGTTCTCGCGGACGTCCCTGACTGTGCAGATGAGCAACTCCCCCTCCTCGGGCCAGTCGTCTTCGCCGTCCATGGTAACGTCCCCTTCACTTGAGGACGTCTTCAATCGTGCTTCCGGACAAATCCGCTTTGCCGCCGACCGGGCGAGCTAGGGTCGCACCGCAGATGGAGCAGGCGATCAAGGTCGACGCCCTGTCGAAGATGATGGCTTCGTGACCACAGTCACGGCAGTTCACTCGCAGGAACCTTCCACTCATCTCAATACCTCAATCACTTGTCGATTAGTTCGAACTTCCTAGCACGCTGGCCCGAGGGCGAGTGCGCTTTACCAGTCTCTGTGCACCGGTAGATGAGGTTGACACGCCTAGTCGGCTTCTCACCGGAGGGCTTCGGACGGGGGAAACCACGGTAACCCGCGGTGACCCGGCGGAAGCGGCGCTGACCCCACTTCAGTTCGCTAGCACGTCGCTTCTTGACGCGTTCTATGGTGTGCTCGGTGTGCTTGCCAGCAGAGGGGCTGTATCGCTTCACCGTGCGTGGCATCTTGACCATGGCTTCATCTCAGCGTCTTGCGACACCGCGGCCACCGATGACCCGTTTATGAACTCTATCGAGCCTCCTGCGCAGCAGGAAGGCGAGGTCTCGGGGGCTTACTACGCAAATACGATGTAATGTCCAAGCACGCCGCAGGCCATGTCCCCTTGGGCTCTGCAGGTGTGGCTGGGTTTTGCGCTGTGCATCATCGGCATAGGTATGCACAGGACTGGCCCGGCATTCTCACGCCACCGCTTCGGCGCTCCAGTGGCCCTGCTTGGTCTCGCCCTGATGCTGGTCCATACGCATGAGCCTCCCGAGCCCGAGGCAGGGCTGGTCCTGAGCATGATCGATTCGCTCTGGGTGGCTCCAGCGGTCTTCGGCTTCGCTTTGGTCCTGATGGGGGCTCCGCTGTACTGGAAGGCTCGCCCGGCCACCCTGCTAGCGGGCTGGCTGCTAATCGCCGTTGCTTGGTACGTGGCCTACCCCTCCATAGCGGGAACCAGTTTGACTGATTTCCTGCCGGCCCTGACCGCACTTCCCGGAGCGGCGCTCGCACTCGCGGTCTTCGCGCTCTGCGTTAGGACCGCTGAGAGGATGGTCCCCCCAGAAGCTGAGACCGAACCGCTCACCGAGAAGGAGCAGCGCTACGTTGAGAGTGTGCTGAAACGGCACCTCGGAGGTGACAGCGATGAGTCTTGAGATGGAGCTGGCCATCACCGCCTTCTCCGGCGCCGCCGCCCTCACCTCTCTGTGTGTGTTGTTGGCGATGCTCGGCACAATCAACCCGTACCACCGTCCCGAGGTGCCCTCGCTGGGTGCCCTCGCTGTCATCTTCGTCGCGACCTATGTGGTCGCGGCGACTCATGATGTCGAGTTCGGCCTGGATGCACTCAGGTTGACTCTGGTCGAGGGGGCGCTGGCGATTATCAGAATCCTTCCACCGGCCTTCGTGTTCCTGACGGTGATGCTGTTCAGAACCTCGCTCAGAAAACGCCCCGAAGACCCGTTGCTTGCTCTACTGGAGTCCGAATCCGGCTCTGTGTGACTCATTTCACTTGGGCAACTCTCATAACACCCGCGTCGGTCGCCGCGCTGTCCAGATAGGTGGTAGCGTTGTCTAAGGGAACTCCGAGTATGGGCAAGCGTCAGAAATCGACGCACATCCGCTGTCGCCGCTGCGGCAGGCACTCCTATCACAAGACCAAGGGCGTTTGCGCTCACTGCGGCTACGGCGCCACTGCCAGGATTCGCAAGTACAGGTGGAGCAAGCGCAACCGCTCGATGTCCGAGCGCAAGTGATTCTTGGAAAGTGCTAAGGCCCGCATCGCTAGGCCCGTACGGTATCCGATGTGCGGTATCATCGGAATCGTGGGGCATCCGCACTCGCAGGCCGTAGGCCGCATCTACGACGGCATGCTTGTCCTACAGCACCGCGGGCAGGATGCTGCTGGCATAGTGACCAGTGATTCCGACAACATCTCTCACCGCCGAGCCAACGGCCTCGTTCGCGACGTCTTCAGGTCGAAGCACATGTCCAAGCTTGAAGGCTCGATGGGGATAGGTCACGTACGCTACCCCACGGCCGGTTCGAGCTCGGCGGCCGAGGCTCAGCCGTTCTATACCAACACCCCTTTCGGAGTCAGCATCGCTCACAACGGAAATCTGAACAACACCTCTGACATCATCAACGGGCTGCTGGAGTATGACCACAGGAGGATTAACACCAGTTCCGACTCCGAGGCCCTGCTGAACCTATTCGCCGCGGAGATACAGCGCTCGGTCAACGGACGACCGGGTGGGATGGAGGCTCTGGCCGAGGACGACATCTTCCGAGCTGTCGAGCGCACACACCTGCGGGCTGAGGGTAGTTACAGCGCGGTCACTCTGATCACTGGTTGGGGTCTGGTGGCGTTCCGCGACCCGAATGGTATCCGGCCTTTGTTCATGGGGGTCAACGATGTCGGCGGCTTCACGGAGCGTGTAATCGCCTCAGAGAGCGTCGCCTGCAAGGCGCTCGGCTTCGAGACGGGCCGCGACGTGGCGCCCGGGGAGGCCGTTATCGTCCGTATGGACGGCTCGTTCTCGTCGAAGGTATGCCACTCCGAGCCAGTTCACACGCCGTGTATCTTCGAGTACGTCTACTTCGCTAGGCCAGATTCGGTTCTGGATGGGGTCTCTGTACACGGGGCCCGACTTAGGATGGGTGCTGCGCTGGCCAGAAGGATTCAGCGGGAGAATCCCGACCACGGCATAGAGGCGGTCGTACCGGTGCCAGACAGCGGCAGGATCGCCGCTATGGAACTGGCGATGGAACTGGGAGTGCCTTTCAGAGAGGGCTTCGTCAAGAACCGCTATATCGGCAGGACGTTCATCATGCCAGGGCAGTCCATGAGGAAGGACTCGATAAAGAAGAAACTCAATGCCATCGAGGAAGAGTTCGCAGGCAAGGCAGTGCTGATAGTGGACGACAGCATCGTCCGTGGCAACACATCACGCAGGATCGTCGAGATGGCCAAGGAGGCTGGAGCTAGACGGGTCTTCTTCGCTTCCTCCGCTCCTCCCATCGTGCATCCTAACGTGTACGGCATCGACATGCCCGCGCGCAACGAGTACGTCGCCTACGATCGGACGATAGAAGAGATTCGCGAGGTCATCGGCGTCGATTGGCTGCTCTACCAGGAGCTGCCTGCTTTGATCGAGGCATGCCTCGGCGCGGGCGACACCGACCTCGCCAGTTTCGACTGCTCTTGCTTCAACGGCGAGTACGTGACCGGAGGCATCACCGAGGAGTACCTAGCGAAGGTCGAGAGCATGCGCAACGACGCTGCGAAGAGAAAAGCATCTGTCTAGCACGCCGACGCGGCAGAATGAAGTTCGATTGAACTCTCAGGAGGCCATGAGGGGCACGATAGACGCGCTCGCCAGCATCGATCTCGACGAAGTCGCCCGCTGCGCCTGCGTTCTCTCTGATGGTGACTTCGCCATCGGGTGCGACTCCGGTGCCCTACATGTGTTCGGCTGCGATGGTGTCGTCATCGAATCTACTGACCTGGGCAGCAGGGTAGTTGGACTGGCACGTCTGGGCGACTTGGTAGTCGGGGCCTCTAACATGGGCGGCGTATCTGCATTCCACGCCGAACCCCGCTGGTCTTATCCCGTAGAATCGGGCTGTGAGACGATGGCGACCTCGGCCGGCCACGTGGTCGTGGCCGACGGCTCCGGCTGCCTGACGGTGCTTGCCACCGACGGCAGCGAGACCGCCAAGTCGCATGTCGGTCATTCAACCGGACTCGCCAGCGCCGAGGATGGAACCTGCGCTGTCGCGCTTGAGGATGGCAGATTACTCATCCTCGGTCCAAAGCTCGAGGTGTTGCATGATTCACCGGCCGCAGAGGATGATGTCGAGACGATCTCCTGCATGGCCTTCCGCTCTGACGGCGTTCTCGTAGTCGCTCGCAACTCTCTTGGCATGACGGTAGACGAACGGCCTGAGAACAGGCTGGAGTGCTGGCATTCCGAGCGCGGACTCGTCAACACCTCCGAGCTGCCCGCGAGAGCGACCACTATGATGGCCACCGGCTCGGGCGTGGTGGTGGGATGCTTCGACGGTAGCCTGCTCATTCTGGACATCGGTGAGAGGCAGGAGCGGCTGATAGCGGAACTTGACTACCAGATCTCGGGGGTCTGTGCATGGGGTGATGACCTGTTGGTCGCATCGTGGTTCGACGTCTTTCGGATTACCACAGGGGGCGAGGTCATCTGGCAGTTCGAGCACATCGGCGTGGTTGAGCACATCCTTGGTCTGGGTGAGCGAGTTGCTGTGCTGGGTGACGACAGGAAGGGGAGAACCCCTGCCCCCATGGTCATTCTCGATCCCGACACGCCTCCTCGCCATGATGACTTCCTCACTACAGAGGAGCCGGCCGAACCGAGTTCGGACGAATTCTCGGGCTCTCTCTCCGAGGAGGAGGAGCAGATGGCCGATGAGAGGCCGGCCCTCCCCGAGCAGGCCAGAGGCATCCTCGACACCCTAGAGGAGGAGATTGAGATTAAGGTGGACGAGCAGGCCGTGGAAGCCGACCTGCTCGAGGACCTCTCAGCATCAGCCCGTGCGATTAACCTCCCTCCGGTTGCCGACGCCGGCGATGACCGCACCGTGGACGTCGACGAAGAGGGCAAGGCCACAGTGCTGCTGGATGGAGGTCGTTCGTACGACCCCGACGGCACCATCGAGGGATGGGCATGGGAGGATGGAAAGGGGACGGTCATCGGAGACACGCCGCAGGTTCGTGTCCGGATAGCCAGCGGGGTGCACGTCTTCCACCTGACTGTCACCGACGACAGAGGGGCATCGACGAAGTCAACGATAACGGTGCAAGCCCGATGATCACAGTTTGCCTAGCTCGTCTTTGAGAGCAGGGAGGGCTTCCTCCCAAGTGGCGACTATCCCGTAGTCAGCCACGCCGAAGATTGGTGCATCCGGGTCCTTGTTGATGGCCACGATGTACTTGCTTGTCCTCATTCCAGCCAGATGCTGGATGGCGCCGCTGATACCGACCGCGATGTAGAGGCTGGGGGTGACCGTCTTACCGGTCTGACCGACCTGCATGCTGTGGGGTATCTCGTCCCAGGTGTCCACAGCGGCTCTGCTCGCTCCGACCGCAGCCCCGATCATGTCTGCGACCTCATAGAGGTGCGAGAAGTTGGCCGGATCGCCCATGCCCCTCCCGCCGGAGATGATGATGTCGGCCTCGGCCACATCCAACCTCTCGCTAGCCTTGGCGATGGCCTCCTTGACTGCGACGGCGACGTCAGCGCTCTGGTTGACCGTGCTGACATCCGCGTTACCCCCGCCTCCAGCTGCATCGAAGGCATTGGCTCGCAGTGTAATCGCGCAAGGCCACTGGACTGTCGAGGTTTCGATTGCCTTGCCTGAGTATATCGGTCGTGTGACCGAGATTCCAGAAGCTATCCCTAGGGCCGTTGCGTCCTGCACAATCGGGATTCCGCGCATCGCTGCCATCGTCGCCGCTATCTCGCGCCCGGAGGCCGTAGCAGCCGCCATGATGACATCACCGCGCGCCACCGAGTTCAGAGCCTCTGCCCAAGCCCCGCCATCGAATGAGCCGAAGCAGTCGCCCTCGACTGAGATTACCTTAGTCACCCCGGCGATGGAAGCCGCCTCGGTAACACCCACGCCTCCGGCGCACAGCACTGTCGAAATCCCTCCGATGGAAGACGCAGCACCCACCAGTTGTGCGGTGACGGGGTGCAGCCCGTCCCCGGAAGCCTCCGCTATCACTGTGACATCCATTCTCTCGCCTCAGATTACATTCGCCTCGTCGCGCAGTTTGCCGACTACGGTCGCGACAGACTCAGCCCCCTCAAACTTCTGTCCAGGGGGCTTTTCTGGGGGAGGCGAGTGTGTATCAATGGAAACGGAGGAGCTGCCCGTGTCGACACCGAGGTCGGCGGGGGTCATCGTCTCGATGATCTTCTTCTTGGCCATCATGATGCCTCGTACGTTAGGCCGGCGCAGTTCGGTGGTACCCTTGTCGAAGGCGAAGACGCACGGGCTGGATACAGCGACCCTCTCGTTGCCGCCAGCACTGGCGCGTATCGCGGTGAAGGAGTCGCCGTCCGCTGCGACTTCGGAGACCATAGTGACACAGGATGCGTCCAGCAGATGGGCGACACCGGGGCCGGTTGAGCCGGCGTTGGTGTCTGCTGCCTGCTTGCCGCAGAACACGACATCGGCACCGATGTGCTCGACAGCCGCGGCCAGTATCGCCTGCACCTGCGTGGTGTCGAGTGCGCCGAGGTCGTCCACGAGGATGTGAATCAATGCATCGGCCCCGACGGCTGCCGCGTCTGTGAGCATCTTCGCAGCGCGTGCCGGACCGCAGGTCACTGCAATCAGGTCACCACCACCAGCCTCCTTGATCTGGAGGGCAGATTCCAGGGCGTATTCGTCATACGGACTGAACGACCACTTGCTGACAGCAGCCTCATCGACTCTGCCGCCCGAGACGGTAATCTTGGCAGTGGTGTCCGGAACCTGCTTGAGTAGTACTGCGATCCCCATGTAAGCACCGGCGCTCCGGCGACCGAAGACCCATCTAAGAAGATTGGGAAGGCGAAATGGGCTCTAAAGAGCCCAATCGAGACTAAGGCTCTCGTGTGAAGGCCTGAATCCCGGTGATGTGGCGTCCGATGATGAGATTGTGGATGTCGTGAGTGCCCTCGTATGTCTTGACCGACTCCAGATTCGCCATGTGCCGCATTATCGGGTACTCGTCGAGTATCCCATTGGCCCCGTGGATATCGCGCGCCATTCTAGCGATCTCCAATGCCATGTCGACGTTGTTCATCTTGGCCAAGGAGATCTGCTCTGGCGTCCAGGTCCCGTCATCCTTCTTCTTGCCGAGATGGAATGCGAGAAGCTGGCCCTTGGTTATCTCCCGCAGCATCCAAGAGAGCTTGTTTTGTACCAGTTGGTAGGACGCTATCGGATGGTCGAACTGGATTCGGCTGAGTGCGTACTCCCGGGCCGAACTGAAGCAGGACTGGGCCGCGCCCACTGCTCCCCAAGAGATTCCATAGCGTGCGTTGTTGAGGCAGCTGAACGGCCCCTTCAGGCCCTCCACTCCGGGCAAGATCCTGTCCTTTGGTATCCTGCAGTCTTGGAAGACCAGCTCGCTGGTCACGCTGGCCTTGAGGGAGTGCTTCCCCGTCATCTCGGGGGCGGTGAAGCCAGGGTCTTCTTTCTCGACGATGAAACCGCGGATGACACCGTCGAGCTTCGCCCAGACGATGGCCAGATCGGCTATGGTGCCGTTGGTGATCCACATCTTGGTGCCGTTGAGCAGGTAGTGGTCCCCCTTGTCCTCGGCTCGAGTGATTATGTCACCGGGATTGGAGCCGTAGTCTGGCTCCGTGAGGCCGAAGCAGCCGACCCATTCGCCAGCGTGCATCTTGGGCAGGTAGTAGTTCTTCTGCTCCTCGCTGCCGAAGTCCCATATCGGGTACATGGCGAGCGAGCCCTGCACGCTGGCGAACGAGCGCACGCCGCTGTCGCCTCGCTCGAGCTCTTGGCAGATCAAGCCGTATGCGATGTACGAAAGTCCGGGGCAGCCGTAGCCTTCGAGAGGGGCTCCTAGCACACCCATCTCACCCAGATCGACGCGCCACTGGTCGGGGAAAACCCCGTCTCTGCAGGCCTTCTCGATGTTGGGTATGACGTTCTCGTCGACCCAGTCCCGTACGGCGTCGCGGATCATCCGCTCCTCGTCGGTCAGCAGCGAATCGACATCGTAGAAGTCCAATGCCTCGTACGCCATCTCTCTCAATCGGTCCCGACAGTGTGGTCCACATGAACGTTGCTTCGCGGCCCGGGCCGGATTTCGCTAGCCCCTCTTCTTCCTGCGAGCCGCCCTGCGAGCCTCGCGCTTCTCCTCGGCGGTACCGAATCGAAGGGTAAACCACTGCCGGAGGCCCGGAAACAGGCCAAACGCGAGGCTGAGTAGCACTAGGAGGGTGGCGAGTGGAATAGCAATCAGGATCCAAGCGCCGAGGATTCCTCCGACCGAGTTCGAAGGCGGCGGATGGTACTGCACCAGCGTACCCCTATCGGTGAGGATCCAGCCGCTGTCCCTGTCCGTGCTCCATGATGCCACTATCCTCTCGCCCGCGATCGATGCGTCGAAGTCGACGGCATCGGAATACTCCAGCCATGGGAACGCCGCGCTCAGGCTGAGATCGTGCTCTATCAGACTGAAGGGGGTCTCGATGATGAGCGAGCGATCTCCGTGCTGGTGCGACAGCCCCGTGAAGCGACCCTCGACACCGCTGAGTTGAATGATTTCCACCCCCGAGGTCCAGGGCTGCTCACCATCAAGGGAGATCGTGGCGATGTTACGGTCGCTCGAGACTGCTACGCACTCATCACGCTCCCCTGTCGGACACTGGACATCAGACCACGGGTAATACGTCCCGCCTATCCAATACAGATAGTGATCCCGGTCGATGACTCCGATTCCATCTAAGACGCTAGACACCACGCAGAGCATCAGCGAGGGATGGCAGTCGATGCCTGAGATGTCACTGGCCCCCCGTCCCAGAATCGGATGCACCTCCGCACCTCCGTCTTCAGCCGCCCTCATTCTCCAGAGCCAGCCGTCCTCTCCCCCGACATAAGCCCAGGAGCCTCCGGTGTTCCATGCGACCGCAGTCAACTTCGTCTGGCCGAACTCAACCTGGCCGCCAGCGTTGGTGATCGAATGGTCCTCCCGGGCGTACCTGAGTACCTGCCCTTCATTGCCGACGATGAATGCCGTCTGACCTCCCGGGTGAAAGTCACCATCGTTCAAATCCACCTCGCTGTTCCAGAGCAGTTCTATCCGAGTTTCTGGATCCGTAGTGCTGACGAGTTCCAGATACGCATCCGCACCGAATACTATGGCCCATTCGCCGACAGGGTCGAGCGCCGCCCCATTCAATCCCAGATCCTCCTCCGACAGGCTGACTACGTCATACATGTTCACGGCCGAACCGGCGCTCGCTGCCGGGGCCGCCATCAGCAAGACGCAGGCCACAGCCAATGCACTGGCGACCCTTCGCCGCATGCTCGCCCGACAGGTGATGCCGGTTTAGCCCGTTCGACACACACCCCGACGCAGTCTGACTCGCAATAGCATTCAAGAAGGTCCCAGCCAGCGCCCGGACATGGAGAGATTCAATGTCAAGCGAGGACTGGTAAAGCAGGTCACTGCAGATGGCGGACTGGCCGCTCTGGCACGCAGGCACTTCGATAATGTCGAGGGCACAGGGGGGAACTCGTTCAGTGCCTCTCATGGTATTATGACCTCAATAACGGCAAGCTACAACGAGCAGGGCGCGCTGGTGGCAGAGGTGACCAACGTGCCCCCGAATTTCGACGATCCGGAAGCGATGAAGGCAGCCATGGATGCCCGTAGGAGGTGGACGACCTTTCTCGACGACGCCACCGGCTACGACTCCAAGCAGAGGGGCAACAAGGCCAAGGAATGGGCCAAGAAGGCGAGCAAGGCCAAGTCAGCGATATCCGGGGCGCGACATTTCATGAGAATGTCCGAAAACCTGTCCGACAAGGTGCGGGAGCAGGCAGAGTCTATGATTGAGGAAATCGAGGCCGCGCTGGAACAAGGTGACAATACCAGAGCTGCAGGACGCGCGGAGAAACTGTCGAAATCACTCCAATGAGGTGAAGCATGAGCCAAGACGACCCCCTCTCGTCGCTCGACGAGGAGGGTCGCGCATGCATTGAGAGGATGTTCTCAGGGTGCGCCGAGGTCGTAGGCGTGGAACATGTGGCTTCCGTGATAGCAGGAGGGCCTACGCACTCGGGTGACGGCCAGCTTGTCGCCTACATCGGTATCGAGCCGAGTGGCAAGGCGCATCTAGCATACATTCTCCTTGCCGACACCATTCGAAACATGCTCGATGAAGGCGTCAATGTCATCATCCTACTCGCAGACTGGCACGCATGGATCAACGACAAGTTCGACAGCGACATGGACAAGATTACGCTCGCGGGCGAGTACATGACAGAGGTCTTCCGAGCCCTGCTCGGCAATCTGGAAGAGGGAAAAGGATCGGGCCAGTTGAGGTTCCTCAGTGCATCCGAGTTGATGGACTCCGGCAAGTACTGGGAGAGAGTCCTGCGCTGCTCGAAGAACATGAGCCTCTCTAGGGTGCGCAGGACGTTCAGCATCATGGGCCGCGACGAGGACTCCTCTGACCACGATCTCGCCGCCTTCTACTACCCGGCCCTGCAGGCCGCCGACATCTTCGAGCTCGGAGTCGACATCGCATTCGGGGGCATGGATCAGCGCAAGGCGCACATGTACATGCGCGACGTCGCCGACAGGTATGGCTGGACCAAGGCCACCTGCATTCACACCCCTATGATCTCGGGGCTCAAAGGTCCTGGCGGCAGGATGGACTCCTTCGACCACAAGATGTCGAAGTCCGACCCCGGCGATGCCATCCTCCTGGATGATTCACCCGATACGGTGCGCGCGAAGATTGGCAAGGCATTCCTTGAGGTGGGCAGCGCCGACTCCCCGGTGTTCGAGATAGCCCAGCACATTGTACTCCCGAACAGCGGCTCGATCCAAGTCATTCCAAAGCCTGAGTACGGCGAGCCTTCGACTTGGGTTGATTTGCAGTCTTTCATCGAAGCTGTCGCAAATGGGACAGTACATCCTCTCGATGCGAAAATGGCCGTAGCAGAAGGCCTCGTAGAGGCCTTGGCCCCGATTTCGGAACATTTCGCTGACAAATCTGAATTACTCAGTGCAATGAACCGGCTAACCGGCTCTCAGTAAATCGTTTTGGATTGTTTTTTCCATTGGATATGCAGGGCGAGGCCTCATAACCTGTACTCTACCGGGCGGGACCAAAGGTGGACGTATGGTTTCAGTAGGCATCGATGACATCGCGATTCACTTTCCCCGGCTGTACTTCGACATGGAGGACTTCGCCAAACTGCGGGGTGCCGATTTTGGCAAATTGAACCGGGGCCTCGGACTCGCCGCCATGGCGATTCCGGACGTCCACGAGGACACCGCCACGATGGGGGCCAACGCTGTTCGCAGACTCATCGACCGCAACGGCATGGACCCGTCCACAATTGGGAGAATCTACCTCGGTACCGAGTCGGCCCTCGACGGTTCAAAGCCCACAGCCACCTACATCATGGATATGCTCGAGCAGCGATACGCCCCGACCCACGGCAAGGACTGCTTCCGAAACTGCGACGTAGTCGACCTGACATTCGCTTGCATCGGCGCTGTCGATGCCATGCACAACACACTCGACTGGGTCGCCAATGGCGGCGAGGACAAGGCTCGGCTCGGAATCGTCGTCTTCGCTGACAACGCCAAGTACGACATGGGCTCCTCCGGTGAGTACACGCAAGGCGCTGGTGGCGGCGCCATCTTGATTCGCCACAACCCACGACTGCTGGAGATACCCGATATCTGGGGTATCTCGACGATGCCTGTGCACGACTTCTTCAAGCCTCGGCGTGAGGTTGATACCAGGACCATCGTCGAGAATGTGCTCGACCTCGCCAGAGAGAGCGGCGAGAAGGTCAGGGAGGGACTGGCTGAGCGTATCCTCAAGCATCTGCCTAGATCCTCGAAGAAGGACGATGTGATGTTCGAGAACCCGACGCTCCAGATACACAAGGACACCCCTGTTTTCGACGGCCAGTACTCGAACCGCTGCTACTCAGAGTCAGTCAAGCAGGCTTTCATCAACTTCCGTTTCAAGGCTATCCGCGAAGGCAGGTACGACCCGGAGTCCGATGAGATACTCACCGAACAGTGGAGCCGAATCATCGTCCACCTACCTTACGCCTTTCAGGGCAAGAGGATGTTTCCCGACGTCTTCCGCCACGACCGCAGGCACCTGCCGATGTGGGAAGGAATCGTATCGGAGATTGGCCCCGAGCCGTTTCCGGAGGACTTCCAAGACACTCCCGAGGGGCTCGAGGAGTTTGAGAAGGCAAACGATTCATACCGCCGACTGATATCCAAGACTGTCGAGTTCAAGCAGTTCGTCGACGAGCGCATCGAGAAGACCACAAGGGCTTCCAGCCTCATCGGGAACCAATACACCGGCTCCATCTTCCTCGCACTGATGTCTTCGATGGAGTCCGATTACATCGAGAACGTGGACATGACCGGCGAGAAGCTTGGATTGTGTGGATACGGTTCAGGCGCCAAGGCGAAGGTCTTCGAGGGCGAGGTACAGCCGCAGTGGCGCGAGATCGCCTCGCGATTCCACCTCTTCGAACGCCTCTCATCTCGCCATCCGATTAACAAGACGGTTTACGAGGCGCTACACCGCGGCTCTCGCAAGCGCTCTGTCGTCAAGCCCAGCGACGAGTTCGCCCTCGTCGCTATCGGCGGCGAGGGGCAACTCGAGGGACAGCGCAAGTACCGCTGGGTCGAATAATGCCTCAACTCGAGAGTATGTCTGCCAACTCGTCGAGGAACCTATCGACCTCGTCCATCGTGTTGTAGTGCAGCACGCCTACGCGCAGCACGCCCTCTGGCTCGAGGCCGAGAGCCTCGGTGAGCTCAAGGGCGTAGAAGTTCCCCTCCCAGACGAAGATACCGCGTTCCGCCAGTGCATCAGCAATCCGTTTTGGACTCATCGAGTCATGGGTGAAGGAGACTGTGGGCGCCCTTTCGGTCTTGCGCTCAGAGTCGGTGATACCCCAAATCCTGACCCCATCGAGGGCTTGCAGTCCGTCGATCATCCTCCAACACAGTGACTGCTCGTACTCTTCGATAGCTTCGAAGGCGCATCCTAGTGCCTCCCTCCGACTCAAGTCACCATCAGAAACGCAGCGCCCTATCCAGGCGATGTGCTCGATAGCCGCGATGGTGCCGGCCATCGCCTCGTGACTCTGAGTCCCGGTCATCCATCGGAATGGGATCTCCTCGGAGGCGACCCGGAGTTTGGCCACCGGTAACTCGGCGAGCCTTTTCGAGCGACCCCACAAGACCCCTTGATGGGTCCCGAAGAACTTGTACGAGGAGCAGGCGAGGTAATCGCAGCCCATCGCCTCAACGTTGATGAGACAGTGAGGCGCGTAGTGCACCGCATCTACGAAGACCTCCGCACCGACAGCATGGGCCTTTTCGGCGATTCCGGATACGTCGTTGATGGTGCCGGATAGGTTCGAGGCAGCACCGACGGCGACCAGGACAGTGTTCTCGTTGATCGAGTCCTCGAGAGAAGATCGATTGTGGGTACAGCCATCGGGGTCGATGTCGACTCGACGAAGGGTAGCGCCCGACCACTCCGCAGCCAGCATCCACGGGTGCACGTTTGAATCGTGGTCGAGTCGCGTGACCACGACTTCGTCGCCCGGATTCCAGGTCCTGCTCAGGGCGCTCGCCAGCTGAATGGTGAGGCTGGTCATGTTCTGGCCGAACACTATCTCTCTGTGATTCTCACAGCCGACGAAGTCGGCGCAGGCCCGCAATGCGTCATCTATCAGGCGATTCGTTTCCACGGAGGTCGCGAACGACATGCCGACGTTGGCGTTCTGGTGCAACAGATAGTGCCTGACGGCATCACCGACCGAATCAGGGGACTGACTACCCCCCGGTCCGTCGAAGAAGATGGCTTGACGACCGTCGACCATGCGTTGCAGACCCGGAAACTTGGAGCGCACCTCGTCAATCGGGAAAGCGGCCATGAAAAACCTCATTCTGGCGCTATTGAACGGTTGATGACGATCCTCTGCACTTCTTGGGTTCCTTCGTAGATCTGGGTGATCTTGGCGTCTCTGAAGAAGCGCTCGACCGGGAAGTCCGTGGTGTAGCCGTAACCGCCGAGAACCTGCACCGCCCTCTCCGAGACCCACATAGCCGTATCCCCGGCGAACAGCTTGGCCATGCTCGCCTCCTTGGTGTGCCTCGGAAATCCATCCTCATAGTGCCTCTGCTTAGCCCAGGCGGCCTTGTAGACCATCAACCTAGCCGCTTCGGTACGGGTGGCCATGTCGGCGAGGTAGTTGCCGATACTCTGGTGGTGGGCGATGGGCTTGCCGAAGGCGATTCTTTCGTGAGCGTAGTTCAGTGCCGCCTCGTAGGCGCCCTGAGCGATGCCCAGTGCCTGTGCGGCGATCCCTATTCTGGAATTGTCGAGGGCGTTCATGGCGATGGGAAAGCCATCGCCGGATCCATTCAGGACATTCCCAACAGGCACCTTGCAGTTTTCCAGCAGCAGAGAGCAGGTGTCGCTAGAGCGGATTCCGAGTTTGTCCTCCTTTTTGCCGACAGAGAAGCCCTCGAACGACTTCTCGACGATGAAAGCGGTTGTTCCACCGTGCTTCTTCTCGCCGTAGTCGGGATGGTCGACGTCCTTGGCGAAAAGCACGTAGATGTCGGCATTCTCTCCGTTCGTCACCCACATCTTCTCTCCGTTGAGCATGTAGTGACTCCCATCTTCACTCAGCTTGGCCCTGCAACTCAGAGCCGCCGCATCAGTCCCGGCGCCGGCCTCGGAAAGCGAGTAGGCGCCGATATCGCTTCCAGCAAGGCGCGAAAGGTACTCCTTCTTCTGCTGCTCGTTACCGTGCAGTGCGATGGTTTTAGAGCACAGTCCGACATGGACGCAGAACATCACTGAGAATGATGGATCGACCCTTGCGAGCTCCTCGACGATGATGGCTTCGGAGATGTCGTCGACGGGGCTGCCGCCGTAGTTCTCGGAGATTGTGATCCCCTGCAGTCCGGAATCGCAGAACGCGCGCCATTCGTCCAAAGGAGCTGCTTGCGCCTTGTCCCTCTCGAGGCATGTGGGCGCCAGAACCTCTTCGGCGAAGTCGCGTACCATAGCGCGAATCATGCTCTGTTCTTCGGTCTCGCTGAAGTCCATCGCTCTCCCCGCTCAACCGAGGCGGGTATTGTTGTTAACCCCTATTGGTCGCTCTTTCTGAGTGCATGGGGAATCGAATAGTTCAAATTGGATATCCGAGCGCGCGGATTGGAATCATTATGGCAGCCGGGGATTTTTTCGAATTTAGCATCGCGCATGATCGCAAGTACACACTGGAGCATCTATGGCTTCAGGTGCTCGATGACAAGGCCGAGACCGTCAAGATAGGAATCAGTGAGTTCCTACGTGCGGAGTACGGCGACATCGTACGCGTGGTGCTAACTCGTCCGGAGGATGATAGCGAGTTCAAGCTCGAATCGGATGCAGAGGACGGTGACGACGACTTCCCTGGAATAATGGGCAGTGGTGACGAATTAGGAGTGGAAGACCTGCTGATTACAGTCCTAGCCAACTACGAGGGGGATATGGAGACGATTCTGATCAACTCCCCAGTCCCATGCAAGATCCTTGAACTGAACGGCGAAGTCGAGGACAATCCCGATCTTGTCAATGACGATGCCTACGGCGATGGTTGGTGCATGATAGTCAAACCACACGATTTCGACGAGGAACAGTTCCTCGATGAGAAAGAGTACATCGAAATGCTCAACGAGCTTCCCTAGGGCCAAGACAGGGCCGGCCACTCCTCGTGGTCCGAATCGTTCCAGTCTAGTTCCCTAAGCAGGGAGAGCACCTCATCGCTAGACGATAGGTCGCGCTCGACCTGCACCCGGTGCAACCAGCCTTTGAGTCGCCCCATTCGAGGACCCGGCTCGAGCCCGGTTGCATCCATCAGCATATTTCCGTCGACCAGTGGTCCGTTTCCGGCCCTGAGGGCGTCCAGCGAGGATAATGCGCCTCTGAATTCACCGACATCGCGCCCCAGTCCCTCGGAATAGGACATGAAGAACTCCTGCCAAGCCTCCGGGAGAGCCGCCTTGAAACGCCTCAAGCTTCCGATTTCGGCCGATAGAGAGGCGCTTGCCGCATCATGCAGGAAGGAGATTGCCTTCGATGGCTCCTTTGCTAGGGCCAATGCCCCCCGCAGTTTCCCCGCTAGCGCATCGCCGTCATCGTCCTCAGCACTGCACAGCATTGCGAGATTGACCACGAAGTCACTGCCGAATACCGGCTCGGCGGTAGTGCGGATTCCAGACAGGACCCGTTCCAGGGTCCCGCTCTCTCTCATCACCGCTACAATCTCGCCCACGTTGCCACCAGTTAGTATATGCTGCATCTCCACCCCGATCCTCTCTCGTGAGACTCTCTCTAGCATCTCGCTGCATTCCATCACAGCAGCTCTGAGTTCGGGCTCCATCTGACGCACCCCACTCTCTGAGTCGAGGAATCGGAACGCGCGCATGATGCGCAAACCGTCCTCCCCCAGCCTCTCTCTGGCGTCTCCAACGGCGCGCAGAACTCCAGCCCTGAGGTCAGTAACTCCGTCGTGAGGGTCTATTCGATCGCCATCGGCATCGATCGCCATCGCGTTGATGGTGAAGTCACGGCGAGCCAGGTCATCCTCGATGCTGCTTCCGAAAACGACCTCGTCTGGCCTCCTGCCATCGCCGTAGGTGCCTTCGCTGCGCAGGGTTGTGACCTCCCAACTTGGCTCACCGGCAACACCCTCATCCAGCCTCACTAAAACGGTCCCGTACTTCTCTCCGACCATCAGCGAGCGAGGGAAGAGTTCCTTGACCTCG
>Ga0257108_1000025_pt1 | contig 39261 bp, 38 predicted proteins | sample LP_taG_FD_190181 | JGI IMG/M metagenome (GOLD analysis project Ga0257108, IMG submission 190181) | Marine microbial communities from Northeast Subartic Pacific Ocean, Canada - LP_J_2011_P26_1000m | ecosystem: Environmental > Aquatic > Marine > Oceanic | place: Canada: Northeast Subartic Pacific...
TCAATGAATAGACCATCATCCTCAACTATAACCGGTTTTTTGCATTTATCATATGCGTTCAATGCCTTCTGCAGCGCTATTTTCGATAACGAATCATCTTGAATTTCTATCAAGTCTGTTTGGAAAAAACCCAATTTTATTCCAAATTCTGCTAGAATTTTTTCTGCTTCTTCATATTTGTGCTCATTTGATGAAGCAAAAAGAATATCATACGACTTTGGCATATCTTCCACGACTTTCAATTATCATAACTTTATTTGTAATTTTGGCAAAACGTTCACTTCCTACTGATAACCTGTAACCAGACAAAAAATTAGACCATGCCTTTTCGAAAATTTCAGCATGTGCACTGTTAAGAATTTCTTTGAATAGTCTTAAATCAACTGCATGATCATCTGATTTGAAAGTTCTACTTGCAAGACCAAAATCTATTATGAAGATTTGGTCCTTTGATTGTATAAAATTGGAAGTGGTTAGATCACCGTGCATTATTCCATTTTTATGCATAGTACCAACTAATTTACCAATTTTTTTACATGTATTTACCAACTTGGAATTGGATAAATCATGTGCCAAAATACCATCAATTTTTTGCATTATAATATTACAATTTTTGATATCAACGAAATAGATTAATGGCACATGAATTCCAAATTTTTTTACTTCATGCATGATTTCCGACTCTCTAACGGTTCTTTGTTTTCGAAGACGATTATCAAGAGATGAATCTCTATAATCCTTCTTCTTTCTTGATTTTAAAACAGATTCTTGACCATTCCACATAGTAAAAAAAAGGTCTCCTTCAGCCCCTTTCCTAATTAATTTCATTAATATTATATTCTATGGTTAACAGATTAAAATCTATCATGGATCCCGATGAACACAGAATTATGCAAGAAGACTGTAATGAAGATACAATTGGTATTGGAATTTTAACTCTTACAAACAAGCGTGCTGCCTTTGATAAAAAGCAAAGTAGGGTTATGGATTTTTCAGCAACTATGGGAGATACTGTATTAGATGTACCATTAGAAAATATTACAAAAGTTTGGAAAGAAGGATTATTAATGAAAAAAGTTTGTTTCACTGCAAAAATGGAAGACGGTGAAAAGACTTGGAAGTTTGGTGTATTTAGCAACGGAAGTTGGTTAAAGACATTTAAAAAAACATTAGAAAAATTAGAGCCTAAAAATAACTAAAAGAAAAAATTAAGTGTCAGATATTAGAAGCCGTGATCTCCAGAACTATGTTTAGTTTGGATATTGTAGGTGCATGCAAAAAAGTTCAATCCATAGTTTTCACTTTCCGCACTGCACCAAACATATTGAGGTAGGTCATAATCTGTAAATTCTTTAAATTCTTTTGAGGCCTCAAATTTTACAGATGTTCCGTTTAATACATCAACTTTCTTTTCCTTTAATTTTCCATTTTTATCATAAAATGTTATATTTGCTTCATGTTTTGTAATTTCTTTATTTTCTTTTGAATCAGCAGTGAATCCAAAGAAGGAATCAAAGTCACCTCCTACTATAATTTGTCCCCACTTCATACTTTTTTTCCCGGGACGGTTGAAAATGTTTGGATTGCCTAATACAACATTAATAGATGAATCCAAACCACCTGCACCATAAATTAATTGATGACCTATACGGGTAGGCATTTTACTATCATTAATTACTTGTGCCCGAACACCAAAAGACGAGATTGTTGAAATATTTATTTCCGCATTTTCAAAAATTGCATTAATATCTGTATCAATAAATTCATTACTTGGACTAACTAGACTACCAATTTTTTGAGAATGAATTTCTTCTCCATTGTTTGAATTAGCATATAGAATTATTTCAAGTTCTGAAGGAGATGCAATAGGATAAATTTTAATTTTATTTTTGAAATTTGAAAAAAATGGGTATTGTCTATCTGATAGTTTAGTGTTATCCCAATATTCTTGGGTTGTTGATGAATCATAATAGCTATGATTTGCACTAAAAGTTTTATCGTTACGCCACTGACCTGAGATTAATCGCCCATAGAAAAGTAATTGGTTTGGTTGTTTTGCCTTAATTATTCCTTTAGCTCCATCTGGCAAGTCCTTAAAACTTTCACGTAAACTAATTTTTTTGTGACCAAATCTTGGAATATCTACTGATTCTACAGTTCGATAAGTCTTAGATGGAGTCCCAATTTCAATTTCAAGTGAGCCCTTACAGGCAATTGGACCGGCAGTAAAAAGCAGGCATGTATCAGTATTATTATTCAATATTAAATCTACTGAAGATTCTTTCACATGATTTTCATTGACATCATCATCTTCAAAAATATCATTCAAAACTCGATTAAACGAATGAACTTGATTCAAAAACTTACTATTTCTATGATTAACCATAACTGCAGGAAATGGAATGAATAAATTATCTACTGAAAAAAACTCAATCATATAATTAGATACTGGCTCTTCCACCATCCCAGTTAAAGTAAATACATAAACTTTAGGCTGATCAATATGATGTAATCTAGATTCGATTTTTTTGCCATCTTTGCCAATAGCCGTTATAATGCATGCAATTTTTTTATGATTTCGCTTGATAAGAAAATGGTTGAGGAATGTTATTTCAGCAATACAGTCATCCAATTCAGGAACCATCAAAGATGATCTGTGCACAGAGTTTAGGTTAGGATCTCTATGATATGCTGTTCTAGTTCTCTCTACTTCTTTGAGTTTTTTCAATCACGCTCATTTTTACTAGAATGAAATTAAAGGTTGCTCCTCTTTTAATGATGATTTCAAAGTAAAGTTATTGTATCATAAAATTTGTAAATTATTATGTTTGATAATAAGAAAATTCTGATAACTGGTGGTACCGGCTCATTGGGAATGGCTCTTACAAAAAGACTCCTAGCCGAAAAAGTTGATGTTATCAGAATTTTTAGCAGAAATGAAAATAAACAAGTTACTATGCAATCTGAATTTAATGATGATCGTCTTAGATTTTTAATTGGTGATATCAGAGATTTACCACGTCTTCAAAGGGCATTAGAAGGAATAGATATAGTATTCCATACTGCTGCGCTGAAACATGTACCGATTATTGAATATAATCCATTTGAGGCAATTAATACTAATGTTATTGGTTCACGAAATGTGATTGAAGCTTGTTTATCTGAAAATGTTGATAGAGTAGTTGGAGTAGGAACAGATAAAGCTGTTTCTCCATTAAACACATATGGCGCTACAAAATTACTGATGGAAAAATTATTCACAACAGCCAGTAATTATTTAGATAAAGATAAACACAAAACAAAATTTATTTCTCTACGGTATGGAAATGTGTTGGGAAGTAGTGGTTCAGTAATTCCAAAATTTATCCAGCAAATAAAATCAAATCAAAAAATTACTATTACTGATCCAGAGATGACTAGATTTAGTATAACCATGGATGAAGCTCTAGATTTTATTTTAGAGTCTACCATATCAGGTAAGGGTTCGGAAGTTTTTATTCCAAAATTACGTGCATATAAAATTGATGATGTGAAAGTTGCACTACAAGAATTGATTGATAATACAGGCGAAGAAAAAATTCCTGTTAGGCAAGGTGAAAAATTCCATGAGACGCTTATTAATACTGACGAAATGAGGACTACTCTCGAATCAGAATCAAAGTATATGATTCTACAGAAAGAAATATCCGACCAAGAAATAGATGAAGAATATCCTGGATTTAGAAGAATTACTTTAACAAAACCATACTCATCTGATGTGGTGGAAAAAATTCCCATTAATGACCTAAAAGATATTTTATCAAAATCTGAACTATTATAGAATTATAGCTCAAAATTTTTCATACATCATAAAAGTACGTAAACTTCAATTAGCAATAATAACCAAATATTATGTTGATCGGATGTATTATCCAAGCAAGAATGGGCTCATCAAGATTGCCTGGAAAAGTAATGATGTATTTAGATGAAAATAATTTTTTGATAGATTATGTTCTAAACCAATTGAGTTATTCAAAATTAATAGATAAAACAATAGTCGCTACAACAAAACTAAAAGAAGATAATCTAATTGTGAATCATGTAAGAAAGCATAGCTTAGAAGTATTTTGTGGTAGCTCAGATGATGTATTAGATAGATATTATAGATGTGCTGAAAAAAATAATTTGGAACATATAGTTAGAATTACTGCTGATAATCCCTTGATCGATCCGAGAATTGTCGATACAGTAGTTGAAAAATACAAGACTGGGAATTATGATTATGTCAGTAATACATTGGTTAGAACATATCCTTATGGAACAGAAGTAGAAGTTTTTTCTATGAAAGTACTTGAACAGGCTTGGAATGATGCAACACTCCCATCTGAAAGAGAACATGTAACACCATATATTAAAAATCCTAAAAATAATTTCAAAGTTTTGAACATAAAATATAAGGAGAATATTTCTAATTTGCGATGGACTATTGATAGAATCGATGATTTAGAATTAGTCAGAAATATGATTAAACAAATTCATATCAGACCAATAACACTAAATGAGATTTTAGGTTTGATAAAAAAGAATCCAGATTTGAAAAAGATTAATGAAAATAATGCAGGTGATGAAGGATTTGTTAAATCTTTAAAAGAAGATCAAAAATATCTAAAAATGAAAAATCATGAAGAATAATATCAAGCTGTTTGATCCACATTATGGAAAGGCAGAAGAAAAAGCTATACTCAAAGTTTTAAAAAGTGGTTATTGGGCATCGGGTTCAGGACTAAGAAATGTTGAAAATTTTGAAAGAAATGTAAAAAAATATCTAAAATCAAAAAGTTGCATCGCTGTCAACAGTGGTACTGCTGCGTTGAATTTAGCTCTTTCTTTAATTGACATAAAGAATAAGGAAGTTATTCTTCCTTCTCTTACATTCGTATCAACAGCTCATGCCATCAAAGTAAATGGTGGAATTCCAAAATTTGTTGATGTAGATTCTAAATCCTTGTGTATAGATACTAATAAAATTGAGGCTGCTATCACAAAAAAAACTAGAGCCATTTTACCCGTACATTTTGGTGGAACCCCATGTAATCTAGACAAAATTATTTCGTTATGTAAAAAATTCAATTTAGAATTAGTCGAAGATGCAGCTCATGCAATAGGCACAACCTATAGAAATAAAAAAATAGGTACACATGGAATAGCTGTATGTTTTAGTTTTCATCCAGTAAAAAATCTTGCAATGCCTATGGGAGGCTTGATCTCAATCAATCATCCAAACCATAAAAAATTAAGAACAATTTTAGAAGCAAGGCGTTGGTCTGGGATTACAAATAGAAAAGATACAGATTATGACATAAAAGAATTAGGCTGGAACTACTACATGAATGAATTTTCCGCAGCTATTGGACTGGTGCAATTAAAAAAACTTGATAAATTAAATCGTATTCGCCAAACTATCTGTAAATCTTATAATAAAAAAATCAATGTGGAACAGAAAATGCCTATATCACCTAACTCATCATATCACTTTTACTGGATTTTAGTAAAAAATAGAAAAAATTTTAGAGAAAATATGTCTAAATATGGAATTGAAACTGGAACTCATTACAAACCAGTTCATCAAATGTCAATGTATAAACAAAAAAAACATTTACCTGTTACTGAAAAAATAGGTGAAACAATTGTTACCTTACCAACCAGTCCAAATCTGAATAAACCACAAATTGATTTTATAATAGAGTCAGTGAATAAATCACTTTAATTTCTTTTGAGATAGTGTTCTAACAAACCCAATGATGTAGGAACTATTTTGTCATAATTTCTCACTATGAATCTTGGAGTATCTTTAATTTTTACAAATTTGGGCTCTGTGTATTCTACAGTGTTTCTTAAATTTCTCATAATTCTGTTCTTATTTGTTCCTAATTTTATTATGCAACATATGTCATAAACAGAATTATTTTTGTCCTTTATAACACAAATTTCAAAAATCTTCTTCACTTGATTCTTTTTTATATTCATTTCTTCTTCTAACTCATCAAGTAATTTCGATTTATAATCTAGGTTTCCACTGTTTATTTTAGAAAAATCATCTAGATTACCTGAAGGAACAAGCTCAAAATAATTGGGATATTCTGTATTGTTTTTACTACGTTTTGCAAATAGTGTGTATTCATCTTTTTTATCATCAATCAAAATCAAACCACTCGTACCAATCTGTTTGAGTTTCAACCCTATTGATGGTTCATGCCTATCTGTAATGATGTATTTGTAATCAACAAAATTTGCTGATATTGAGATTTTTTTTGAAGTACTACAAATAGACTTCAGGCTTAAAACTTTTGAATTAAATAATTTCTTTTTTCTATTTTTTTGTTCACTAGTCCATATTTTCTCAATCTTCTTTTTTTGAGAAACGCTAATTTTCTCACTGAATGGAACTATTTTGAGATTAATATTTTTTGAACTAATTATTTGGTATGGGTGATCATTAATTTTTGATAACTTCTTTTTCAAACTTCCAAGATTTTTGACCATTAAACATTCTAAACCCGCATTTTTTGCACTTTCATAGCCATTTTTTGAATCTTCAATAACTAGAACTTTTTCCTTATCAGAAGTTATTTTTTTTAAAAATAGTTTATAGATATCTGGGTATGGTTTTGCTCTTAATACATCATCACCGCAAACAATCATTGAAAAATATTTGAGTAGTTTATTCTTTTTTAAAACCAAATTAGTATTTTTTCTACTAGATGATGTTACTAAACCAATTTTATATTGATTACGTGCTAAAAACTCTAATAATTTTTTAGAATTTTTTTTGGGAAGTATCTTATTCTTATATCCAAATTGGATTTTTTTATTATAATTATTTAGTAAGTCTACTTTCTTCTCTTTAATATTGTATTTACTTTTTAATATTGAAATAATTTCTTCTAATTTTGGTCCATTTAGTCTATTAAACTCAGTCTTGGATCCATTGAAACCAAATTCTTTTAAAAATAACTTGTAGATTTTATACAGTTCATTGGTACTGTCAATAATAGTCCCATCTAAATCAAAAACAATCCATTCAAATCTTTTCATAATCTTCTTCCATAATTCCATCACCAATTGGTACATCTCTTGTTGATTTTTTTCCTTGAATTTTTTCTAAGAATCTAGGATGAAGGCCTTTTCTTTGCTTTCCTGATCTTAATACTTCTATGTTTTTTCCTTCGATGAAAATATCTCCTTTAGAAATTTGTTTTATACACTGAATTGTTCTTTGGGCATAATCACGTAATTCTAATTCTTCGTTCAGCACAATTTTTTTCCCCTCACCCAAACATTTTTCAGTATTTCTAATAGATTTGACCATTTCCGCTAATTCATCTGGATTTAATGCAAAGGAATGATCTGGTCCCGGTAATTTTTTATCTAACGTAAAATGTTTTTCAATTACACTAGCGCCTAACGCTGTTGCAGTGACTGGACCTATGACTGGATCAGTACTATGATCTGACAAGCCAACATCTACATTAAATTCATTTTTTAAATCAATCATTGCTTTTAGGTTTAAACTATCTATTGGTGCAGGATATTTTGCAGTTGTTTGTAATAATGTAATTTTCCCTCCACCGTTCGAAGAGAATTTTTCCAGAGCCCATCTAATTTCTTCCTTGTTAGTTCCTCCGGTGGACAGAAATGTTGGTTTGCCTGTACTTGCAATATATTCTATTAATCTTAAATGGCTAATTTCGTATGATGCAATTTTATGATAGTTAGTGTACGGATCAATTGCTTTTGCATCTTCAACCGAAAAAGGAGTTGACATGAACTCAATTTTTTTTATTTTTGCATGTTCTGCCAATTTAGGAATCATCTCATATGGCATTGACAAATCTTCAAAAATTTTATTTATTGATTCTTTTATTCCAGCATTAGATAGATAGTCTGAGTTTCCAGCGTTTGGAACATATACTGAATGCGCCCGATATGTTTGAAATTTTATTGCGTCAGCACCTGCATCAGACGCAACGTCTATCAATGTTTTAGCCATTTTGATATCTCTTTCTGGAGTACCCATTCTCCAATTAGACCCGGCTTCAGCTACAATAAACACGGAATTATTTTTCATTGGTATCCTCCTTTGTTAGATGTTTGAATGTTTTAATAGTTAATTCTGGAAAATATTTTGTAATTTCTTTTTTTAATCTTTCAATATTTAGCTCCAATGACATTCCCTCATCATAATTTGAGTCATGATAGGATTTGAATATCACTTCACCCTCATCATAATTTTTCGTAATATGGTGACAACAGACTGCTATTCTTTCTTCATTATTTTCTAATGCCTTTCTAATTGGCTCTACTCCTGCATATTTTGGTAGATCACCTCTATGAAGGTTTATTGCCCCAAATTCAGCTTTCTCAAACACTTGTGGTGGTATTAGATATCTCCAACTAATTGATAATAAAAACCCAAATTCATTTTTAGAGGCAAAATCTTCTAATAATTTTTTTTGGTCGGTTGAATCAATTGTATATAATGGAATCTTGTTTTGTGAGGCAAATAATTGGAAGTCTTCAAAATCATCTCTAATTTTTGTTTCAGCATCATAAGATTTTGGATTAAATTTATGTGTAAAAATGGCGGTGATTTGATAGTTATTTGTTGATTGTAATTCCCTTAATGTCGATAATCCATGCTCTCTTGCTACCAGTACAACGCATTTGATTTTATTATTTTTATTCATATGATTAGATAAAAATAGATTGTTTTCAAATAATTAAAAATATTACTAAAAATTTATCGTTTGAGTGAAGAATGAATATTAATAGTAAAATAGGTCAATATGAGCCTAAAATTACTTGGTCTATTTATTTTGCGCATATAGAGATTGGGCGTTAAAATTATTTCAAAAATTAAAAAAGAAATATCCTGACATGTATTTGTTAAGCTCGCCAAAAAAATTAACTATTAATTATCTAAAAAGGAAAAAACCTGAAATAATTTTTTTCCCTGATTGGTCCTGGATTATTCCTAATGAGATAATTTCAAATTATAAATGCATTTGTTTCCATGAATCAAATTTGCCAAAATTTAGAGGAGGCAGCCCAATACAAAATCAGATTATCCGAGGCGTAACTAAAACTAAAACTACTGCATTTATCATGAATGAAAAGATTGATGCGGGAGATATTATTTTACAAAAGAATCTCTCTTTAGAAGGCTCAATTCAAGAGATCTTCTCAAGAATGTCAGAAAATGATTATTCATTTATCTTGAAAATTATCAATGGGAAATATAAGAGAAGAAAACAGTCTGGAAAATCTACTACTTATTCTAGACGTAAACCAAAAGAGAGTGAACTCAAAAGTCTTAATCACTCTGTAAACTATCTCTACAATTTTATCCGTATGCTAGAAGACCCATATCCTAACGCATTTATTCGCATTGGAAAACAAAAACTGATTTTCAAGAAAGCTATCTATAATAATAAAAAATTATCATTAGAGGTGAAGATAGAATGAAAATTTTAGTGATTGCTGCACATCCAGATGATGAAGTTCTAGGAATGGGTGGAACAATTAAAAAATATACAAAAGCAGGTGATCAAGTTAAAATTCTTATTATGGCAACTGGTATACATGCTAGAAGATCTGATAAAAATAAGAATTCTACACGATATAAAGTAAAAAAAACTATTACTACCAATATGAAAAGCCAAGTTAAAGAATTACAAAAAGATGCAAAAAAGTCAGCAAAAATTTTGGGCGTTAGTGATATAGAATTTAAGAATTTTCCAGATAATGAAATGGATACGGTATCAAGTTTAAAAATTACAAAAACTATCGAAGAAGTTATTGCTAAATTTAATCCAGAAATAGTTTATACTCACTCTCCTCATGATGTGAATATAGACCATAAAATAATCTATAATTCTACTATCACAGCGACAAGACCAATATCAAGTAAAGTAAAAGAAGTCATTTCCTTTGAAATTCCTTCGTCCACAGAATGGAATTTTCATCAAATCTTTTCACCAAACATATTTGTAGATATTACTAAAGAATTACAAAGTAAGCTTGATGCTATGGCTGCCTATAAATTGGAAGTACGAGATTTTCCACATCCTAGATCTATAAAGGCTTTAGAATCCATCGCGTCAAGATGGGGTTCGGTCTCTGGATTTCATTTTGCAGAGGCATTTTCGTTGGTTAGAAGTTTGAAAAAATCGATCTGAATCTTATTCTCTGCAAATTTCAACCAAATCCTCAACTCTATTTTGGAATAACACGATAAATTACATTATCAGATAGCGATACTATGTACAAATTACCATCAGGACCAAATTTTAAATCTGTGATACATCCAAAGCCATTTCCAAATTCTATTTCGTCTAATGACTCTACAACGTTCTCTCCGGATTCGTTTTTAACAAAATTTGCAACCAAATCTTGCAAATGAGGGGAATCAAAGATAAAATTATCTCGGTTTTCATTTAACTTAAATTTATAAATTTCACCAGTACAAGTTGCAACAAATAATCCATTTCTATATTTGTCAAATGATTCAGAATTAGTAAATACCAAACCTGTAGGAGCAACGGGTGCTTCCCAACTAAATTTTGGATCCCCATATGTATATTTATTAAAATTCAGAACTTTCGCTCTCTCTTCTTCTGATGCAGGACCCATTGTTACTGCCCAACCACTATTGAAATTTTTTGGAACTAAGTTAACTTCATCAAAATATTCTGGACCATTTTCAGTTTCCCAAAGATTTCCAGTAACAGGATCTATAGTTAATCCAAAACTGTTTCTAATTCCTATGGCATAATAATGCTCCAAAGGATTCTTTGAATTTTTTGGTTTGATAATTTCCTTATCTAATCCAACTTTAATAATAACTCCAGTATCATTGAACTCACCTTCATTGCTGTTTTGAGCAAGTGTTGGTGTAATTTTTGAATCCTCTAATCCGGCTCCCTGATCACCAATAACAGCATATACTTGACCGTCTAAACCAGTTGTCATTGCACCTCCATTATGCCAAATTTGATCTAGGCCTAGTGAATTTACCAAATATTTATCTGTGAAATTTTCTCCATCCCAATAAAACTGATAAATATTGTTTCCAATTCTTTCACCTCCGTCTTCTTCAGCCTCTGTCAGGTAAAAATAAACATCATTACCATTTACTGTAACTCCTAGTAAACCAGATTCCCAGTATGAATTGACATTAAAATCAAGAAGAGGATTATCGTTAGCTCGTCCACCGCCCCCTAATGGGTCGTACTGTATCAACAATACTTTTCCACTATTTTTCTCAAGAACTATTATATCGTCTCCCAAAAATTCCATTGCTGTAGGTTGATGCAATCCAGAAGCATATACTTCGATTCTGAAATCAGTATCAACTATACTATATTTTGTAGGTGCATCAGGATCTTGTGGTGCTGATGGTATTAGACCAAATACATCATCACGTACATCTCTCACTACATCAATAAAACTTGGAGGAAAAAGATACCAATAGTACCAAAGAACAGAGGAAAATATTAAAAGAAAACAAATGATTGATACCGAAATTATAATTTTTAGCAAACTTGATTGATTTTTTTAAAAATAACTAATAACTATAGTTACTCAATTATTCTACAAATTATCAAGAAATTTTATAGTTTTAACTGAGGCTAATCCCTGATTAGCCAAATTTTCATCCAAAAAGGTTCTTCCATTCTGGAGAATTAAGTTTCGAAAGTGATCATCTTGTAAAATCTTTGATAAGTTACTTTCAAAATCTTGAATACTTGTTCGTACACAAGCATTAGAATTACAAAATTCATCATCATCAAGATCTTTATCCATTTTGATCGAAATTACCGGTTTTTTTAATGCCAATGCTTCTAGAATTACAGATGAATTATCAGTCACAACAACCAGACTTGAAGATTTAATCAATGGTAGAATGCTTCCTCCGATAACTACTTTTATTCCGGGATCAAGATTCTTGGCTAACTCTTTCTCACCAACATCTTTCAGAGGATGTGGTCTTATTACTAATTTCTTATCATGTTTCATTACGGAATTATAAACTGAATTTATAATCATCTCATATTTTTTCATTGATTGAACAGTTATTGTTTCAAGTTTATGGTTTGCTTTGAAATCAGTTGCAAATAAGATAAAATTGTCTAATTCCTGATATGATGGGATTTTATTCTGAAAAATCTTATCGTAAAAGGGCGCGCCTAAAACTTCGATATTATCCCTTAAAATACCATTTTCTGTTAACTGCTTTAAATCTGCATTTCCCCATACTAAACATTTATTCGAATTTATTGGGATGCTTCGGTAAAATTTTTCATGGTGTAAAAAATTCTTGCTACGTGTTTGTATTCCATGCTTAAGTAAAATTACCGGTATATTTTGTTTTTTTGCAAATTTAATGATAATAAGATCATGTACATGAGTTTCAGTTTTAACTAAAACACACAAAAATTTATGTTTTGAAAAAAGTTTTTTTAAAATTTCAATTTCTAATATCAGTTCTGAAAACTTATTTTGTAAAAGTTCAAAAAAAGTTTTTTGGAATGCATTCCAAAATGAGATTTTATTTAATGAAAAGAACTGTTTAATTTCTTCTAAATTATCTAATAAATTTAGTTTTTTATCGATTAAAATTTGAGAATCATTGATTAATTTTTTAATATCATTATCCATTAGAGAAGAGAGATTTTCAATTATACATCCAGATTTTTTAACTGTGGAATACGTATCATAATTCCAAAATGATGGTGAAATTCTATCAAATTTTAAAAAAATATTTTTTGATTCTGGAATGGCAAGAAAAAGTTCCTTGTATAATTGAGGAGAAATATTTGTTAAAAGAATTACAGGTTTATCAGATTGTTTTTTTGTAGTTAAATTAAGAAATTTTTCTGAAGTATTCAATAATTTAAGATATTTTGATCTGCCTATACGTATGTGTGAACTTTTTGATCCCAATTTAAAAGGTATATCGACATGTGTATAATCAAATTCTGATTTCATACTATTTACGCGTTGTAATGTTTTGACATTACTTGAAAATGAATAGATTATATCATACAAATTTTGAGAAGTCAAAAAAGAGGCATTACTATTTCCTTCGAATATTTTAGAAATTTCTAAAAAATTTTTTAAGAAGGGAATTAAAAGTTCGTAAAGTTCAATATAAAAAAATTCTCCTAAATTTAATCCATTATACTCTAAAATCTTTTCAACAAATTTTTGGGCATACCATTTAGATAAATCCTGACAGATTTTTTCGTTTGAGGATATAAAATGCTGATCTAGGTATGAATCTGAGATTACATGATCAATGTGAGATTTTTCTAGATTTTTATGAGAATTATAATCAAATGTGATTATTAATGAATTCTTGATCTTATCACTAGTAAAATCATCAATGTTACATGATGAATCAAATAGTATTATCGAATCCCAGTTTTTCATGTCCATTTTAATTTTTTCTTTATTATTAGATTAAACCCTTTCTTATCAATAATTTTATTTTTAGAAAATTTTTGTATATATCTAAGTAAATACTTGTGAATTGATAATAAAGGAAATAAAGGTATGATGATTTTTCATAGTCATGAGGGTCTGTAAATGTTGTATTCAACCAGATACAAGACCTGGAATTTATTTTGATAAACAAGGTATTTGTGGTGCATGTATATGGAAAGAAGAAAGAAAGAAAATTGATTGGAAATCAAGGGAAAATGAATTAGATGACATAGCACAATGGGCCAAAAAAACTACAGTATCAAATTATGATTGTGTGATTGGAGTTAGTGGAGGAAAAGATAGTACAAAACAAGCTCTAACGGCACGTGATCGTTTGGGATTACGTTGTCTTCTTGTTAATTATGAACCAGATTGTATAACAGATCTTGGCAGATATAATCGTGAAAATTTAAGAAGTCTTGGATTTGATATGATTACATTCCGACCAAATCCAAAAATAATGAAGAAGTTAATAAAAAGAGATTTTTACAATTATCTTAATCCAATCAGACCAACTGAATTTTGCCTTATTGCATGTACTTATATTATTTCAGATAAATTCGATATTCCATTAATTATACAAGGAGAAAATGCTGGCTTGACATTGGGAACTAGATTAACCGGACTTGGAACTGATTCAAATTGTATAAAAGCAAATGAATTACACACTATTTCTGCAGGTGTAAAAGAGTATACAGAAATAGAAGGAGTAGAAGAAAAAGATCTATTTTTCCATCACTATGATAGAAGTAGTTTAGAAAAAAAGAATTTTAGAGGTATTTGGTTAAATTACTTTCTAAAAGAATGGTCTTCACCTGCTAATGCAGAGTTTGCAATACAACATGGTATGCATGAACGTTCAGAACCATTTGATCCAAGTTCTATAGGAACTTATGCAAAAAATGTCCAGCTTGACACAGATCTAACTCAAGTCAATCAATTCCTAAAATATATCAAATTAGGATTTGGTCAATGTATGGATACGGCGTGTTATGATATAATAGAAGATAAAATAACAAGAGACGAAGCAATTGATTTAGTTCGAAAATATGATGGAAAATGCTCTGAATCATATATTGAAAATTTCTGTAAATATATTGATATTTCGCAAGAAGAATTCTGGTCTGTAACAGAAAAATTCAGGGGATCTATGTGGAAAAAAGATGAAAAAAATGATTGGTATAACACTATTTGGGATTTACTATGAAGGCTGTTATTTTAGCTGGTGGATATGGAACCAGAATAAGTGAAGAAACTAATGTAAAGCCCAAACCTATGATTGAGATTGGTGGAAAACCTATTTTATGGCATATTATGAAAATTTATTCTGTTCATAACATTAACGAGTTCATTATTTGTTGTGGGTATAAAGGCCATATGATCAAAGAATATTTTGATCGTTTTAAATCAGAATCATGGGATGTTAAAACTATCGATACTGGTCTAGATACTATGACTGGGGGTAGGTTAAAACGAATTCAAAATTATATAGACGATACATTTTGTGTGACTTACGGTGATGGACTTAGTGATGTTAATATATCTGATTTAGTATCTTTTCATAAAAAAAAGAAATCTTTTGCTACACTGACAGCTATTCATCCTCCAGAAAGATTTGGAGTGTTAAATTTATCTGGAGATTATGTTACAGAGTTTCATGAGAAGCATGTAGGAGAACATTCCTGGGTAAATGGAGGATTTTTTGTCTTTGAACCTGAGGTTTTTGATTATTTAAAAAATGGTGATTCTACTATTTTAGAGAGAGCACCGTTAGAAACGTTAGCAAAAGAAAAAAAATTGACTGTGTTTAAGCACAATGGATTTTGGTGTCCAATGGATACTCTAAGAGATAAAAAACATTTAGACAATCTATGGGCTTGTGATAAAACACCTTGGAAAAAATGGAAATGAATTCAGATTTCTGGAAGAATAAAAAAATTCTTCTGACAGGCCACACAGGATTCAAAGGGAGTTGGCTATCTATCTGGTTAAAAAAATTAGGGGTTGAATTAATTGGATTTTCCAAGGATATACCCACAAAACCAAGTATTTTTGAATTGGCAAAAGTCTCAGAGGGGATGACCTCCATTATAGGTGATATTAACGATTTTAGCCTAATTCAAAAGGTGATTGAGAAAAATAAACCGGAAATAGTGATACATATGGCTGCCCAATCACTGGTGAGAAGATCATATGAAAACCCAATTGAGACATTTGCCACAAATGTAATGGGAACCGCAAATTTACTACAATCTATTAACACAACAAGAAATACTAAAGTTGTAATCAATGTAACCAGCGATAAGTGTTATGAGAATCGTGGTGCAGAAACCATTTTTTCTGAAGATTCACCAATGGGAGGGTATGATCCATATAGTAGTAGTAAAGGATGTGCAGAATTAGTTACATCTTCATTTCGAAATTCGTTTTTTAATGCAAAAGAATTTGATGACCATAAACTATCTCTTTCCACAGTAAGAGCAGGAAATGTTATTGGTGGGGGAGACTGGGCAAAGGATAGATTAATTCCAGACATCATAAATAGTATTTCGAATGGAACTCCCGTACGAATCAGAAATATTAAATCAATAAGACCTTGGCAGTTTGTATTAGAACCAATCCATGGATATCTACTTTTGGTAGAAAAAATGTGGAATAACGGCAGGAATTTTTCTGAATCATGGAATTTTGGTCCAGAAGAGTCTGAGTGTAAATCAGTTGAATGGATACTTAAAAAAATCTCTGAGGAATGCGATGATAAATTTTCATGGGAATATGATATTGAAAATAATCCCCATGAATCCAAGATATTAAAATTAGATTGCACAAAAGCAAAAAAAAGACTTGGTTGGCATACTAAATTAAATACTGATGAAGCTATAAAATGGACTATTAATTGGTATAAAGAATATTTTAAAAGATCAGATATGAAGGGGTGTACAGAAAATCAAATAGATCAATTCACATCACTATGACTAAGATAACAAATCATCAATGTAGATTCTGTGATACACAATTAGAACATATTTTCTTAGATTTAGGAAAAATGCCATCAGCAAATTCTTTTCTTAAAAAAGAGGAAATAGCAAAAGAAAAAATATATCCACTTTGCGTGTATGTGTGTAAATCATGTTTACTAGTACAAATTCCAGAAATTAGAACTCCGAATGAATTGTTTTTTAATTATGCATATTTTTCATCCTTCTCGACTAGTTGGTTAAACCATGCTAAAGAATATGTCAATATGATGATTAAACGTTTTAATCTTAATAAAACATCTCAGATTATAGAAATAGCAAGTAATGATGGATATTTACTAAAATTTTTTGTTGAACATGATATACCAGTATTAGGAATTGAACCTGCATCAAATGTAGCAAAAAATGCTATAAAAAAAGGGATTCCTACCCTAGAGAAATTTTTCAATACTGATACCGCAAAAGAATTAAAAGAAAAAAACCGACAAGCTGATGTTCTATTGGGAAATAATGTTTTGGCACATATTCCTGATGTAAATAATTTTGTTAAAGGCATGAAAATTTTACTAAAGCCAAATGGAATTCTTACTATGGAATTTCCTCATATTTTACAATTAATCAAACAAAACCAGTTTGATACAATATATCATGAACATTTCTCTTATTTTTCATTCATTGTTATTCAAAAAATATTTTTATTACATGGATTAACAATTTTTGACGTAGAAGAGATTTCAACGCATGGGGGTTCGTTAAGAATTTTTGTAAAACATTCTGAAAATAAAACATACAAGATAAAAAAAAGTGTTAAGAATTTAATCAAAAAAGAGAATGAGGCTGGATTGTATGATTATTCAACTTACCTAGGTTTCTCAAAAAAAGTAGAAAGCATAAAAACTAAATTAAACGAATTCCTAGAAAAATCTCGGCTAGAAAAACGAACTGTGGTTTGTTATGGTGCTCCCGCAAAAGGAAATACGCTTTTAAATTACTGTAAAATCAATCCAGATTATATAGAATATACAGTTGATATCAGTCCTCATAAACAAGGCTTGTTTTTACCAGGTACTCATTTACCAATTAAATCACCATCAGTAATTAAAGAAACAAAACCAGATTATATAATAATACTTTCTTGGAATTTAAAAGATGAAATCATGGAGCAGATGAAACATGTGAAAGAATGGGGAGGAAAATTTATTGTTCCTATACCGGAGGTAAAAATTTATTCATGAAATTTTTTGAAACAGATTTGAAAGGTTCGTATATTATAGAATTAGAAAAATTAGAAGATCATAGAGGGTTCTTTACTCGAATTTGGGATAAAAAAATTTTTCAGGACAAAGGATTAAACTTAAAGTTAGTACAAACGAGTTTTTCATTTAACAAAAAAAGAGGAACTTTACGTGGAATGCATTTTCAGAAAAAACCTTTTGAAGAAGAAAAGCTTGTCAGATGTATACGAGGAAAAATTTTTGATGTGATTATTGATTTGCGGTTAAAATCAAGTACGTATAAAAAATGGATTAGTATGGAATTAAAATCAGATGATTTAAAAATGATCTACATACCAAGAGGTTTTGCACATGGATTTCAAACTTTAGAAGACAATACTGAAGTTCTTTATCAAATATCTAATTGGTTTTCACCAGAGCATGCAAAGGGGATAAGATGGGATGATAAAGAATTTAATATTAAATGGCCAATTAAGAATCTCATTATATCTAAAAAAGATCTTTCATACGATAAGGAAATGTATTAAAGGAACAGAACTAAGATATGATTTTAATTATTGGTGGTAATACAGGTTGAAATTTACAATTTTAGGCAGTACAGGGTTCATTGGTTCATCATTAATTAATTATTTAAAATCTCAAGGAATTGAATGCGACACATTAGATTTAAGAACACAAAAAATTGATGAGAAATCTTTAGGACATGTGATTTATGCAATTGGTGATGCCGGAGAGTCTTTTAAAAAAAAACCTGTTGAAGCGATTGACGCTTATATTTTAAAATTGAAAAAATTTTTAGAGAAAGCAAATTTTGAATCGTTTCTATATTTATCTTCAACAAGAATCTATTATAACTCAACTTCTACTGATGAAGATTCATCATTAATTGTAGATCCTTTAAAATTTGATAACCTATATAATATTTGCAAAATTATGGGTGAAGCAATTTGTAATGCATCCCAAAAACAAAATGTAAGAATTGTTAGGTTATCAAATGTAACAGGAGAAAATTTTAATCCCAATGTTTTCCTTTCATCAATAATATCTGATGCCATAAGAAATAAGGAAATAATATTAAAAACAAAATTAGAGAGTGAAAAAGATTACGTTCTTTTAGAAAATGTTATGGAAATTTTGCCGAAGATTTCTATGTTTGGAAAGGATAAAATCTATAATGTTGGATATGGTCAAAATTTAACGAATAAGGAAATTGTAGAAAAAATCAAGGAGATAACTGGTTGTACATATAGTATTGAACCAAAAGCAAAAAAATATTCATTTCCAACAATTTCAATACAAAAAATTAAAAATGAATTTAATTTTCAACCAACTTCCATACTTGCAAAATTAAACGATATTATTACAGCATTGCAAAAAAAACAAAATTTAGACTAAGCGAATTGGGTGTATTCAAGCCATTCAGTATAATCATCTATTTGGGTGGAGATACCGCCTTTTGATACAGGTTTTCTCCAGAACATGTGTGCAGGAACAAACTTTAGTGCTTTTGTATACCCCCATGGAGTATTTCCAAAGAAGTTTATGTTATCATCAATTAAATTGAATTGTTCGTCTGAAAGTACAAATTTTTCGATTATTGGTTTGTTCATTTTACAGTTTTCTAATAGAAGAGTATCAGTTGGATCAGATAACCATTTTTCAATATCATAATGAAAAACAAATTCGGGATTAGTTAACATTCTATCTTTACCTAGAGGATTATGAGATCTTCCTTTACAATAATTTTCTATGTCAGAAAACTGTTGCTCTGTTTTTTTATTTAATATTCCATTTTCTTGGATCAAATCGCGTGTAATTGTTAAGGCATAAGATGTCCATTCATCCATGCATTTAGAGAGTACCACTGCATGATGATATCTGATTACATTTAATGCTGTTTTTTCGTTAATTATATCTTGATAGAATTTATCATCTTGAATTTTTGCTAAAATTTCTTCAGGAGAATCATATAACTCATCTATGGTAGCTTGTTTAAAACTCTCATATACATTTTTGATTACTTCTGGTGCATCATCTCGTCTTTCTACCATTTGAAAGAATAATCCAGCAACATCAACTTGTAATTCACGTAGAAACTTTAAGAGAGGATTATATAGTAATCCTCTATTTGTCATCCAAAGAGTAAATGCAATCATGCGTAATGCAACATAATCATCAAAAGATAGATCTTTAGAACCTATAACCACTTTTTCAATTTCGCAAATATTTTTACCAGAACGTAACTTGGCATAATCCATAGTGAGAATTCGATATTTTGTTTGAAATTTCCATTTTGATTGTTGTTCAGGTGTTGCCATTTCCGAACCTGGAAGTAACATACAGGTGTAAATAATTACGTCGTCTAATTTAGCATCAATAAGTTTACGAATTGTATCTAGATGAGAATCATAGGTCTCACCAGGTAATCCTACAATTATTTCTGCTGTAGTATCCAAGTTACTCTCTTTAATTGTAGGTGCTAAAGCTAGCATTTTATCAGCACTAATATTATCTCTTTTAATATTTTTTAGAACGTTTTCATCAAGAGATTGAACTGACATTGATAAAGCCAAAGAGCCATGAAGAGATTTTATTGATTCAATTACTTGTTCCTTTTTGTTTTTACCAGTAGTAGTAAGTATTTTCAGAGGATAACCACCATACTTCTTTTGTATGTCTGTAATGGCATTACAAGTTTCTAGATCACCTGGTATCATACCAAAATTTAAGTCGCTTATGAATAAACTATGAACGTTCTTTTTCACATGCCTTGCTATGTAGTCTATTTCTTCTTTTACTCTAACTTTACTAAATCGGTTAACCTGATTTACGGCATCCCGCCCATCTGTACAAAATGAACAGCTAAACGGACAGCCACGATTTGTTTGTAACATTGGAACAAGTTTATCATCAAAAAATTTGTCTAACAAACCAGTAAGATATGGAGATGGAATTTCATCCAAATTTTTTATTCTTGTACTATCAAATGTATAAAGTAACTTCCCATCAAGATTTCTAACAATACAACCATCAATAGAATCTTTTAAAACAGTATTTCTTATGCCCGTATCATTAACAGCTAAGGATTTTTCAACAATATTAGAAAAACCAACTTCCCCATCAATAGGGACATAAATATCAAAATATCTAAAGTCCTTGAAAAATTTTGTTTGTGAAGGAATATCTAAAGGAAAATTTGGTCCTCCCCAAATTCTTAAACCATTTGGATTTTTTTCAGAAAAAACTTTGAACATTTCCTGGCTCAGATTTTGACACCAACAATAATTACTTAAGCCAAGAATATCTGGAGGAGATTCAAGAATTGCTTTTTCTAATTCTTCATGATATTTGAATAAGGTGAATTCAACTTTTGAACCAAACCGTTTTTGGCAATAACTGGCGATATAACCAATGTTGATAGGTAGCGCTTCCGTCGAAACACCAACTGTATTGTATGCCAGATCTCCAAGATAAATATTCAGTTTATCCATAAATCAAAAACTCAATTTTATCTCTTAAATCCTTAACTGTTAATGACTACTACATGTATAATACTTAATTCTTGGCAAAAATCTAATAATGGAAAAAACAAAACAATGTAAGCTTACAATAGGAATCCCAATATATAATGGTGAAAAAAATTTACGGGAAAAAATCAATTCAATACTAAGTCAGGATTTTGATGATTTTGAATTAATAATTTCTGATAATGCTTCTACTGATTCTACAAAAAAAATTTGTGAAGAACTTCTCACCAAGGATAAAAGAATAAGATTTTTTTCCCATGAAAAAAATTTAGGGGCAAATTGGAATTTTAATTTTATTCTAAACAAAGCATATGGAGAATATTTTATGTGGACAGCAATAGATGATAAAATTTTACCAGGATTTTATGAAAAAAATATGGAGGTGCTTGACAAAGATTCCAATATTGTGTGTAGTGCATCACAAGTAAAATATTTTGGACATGGTAGAGATTATTGGGCAAAAAGAGCTATACATGGACCTTTTAAGGTACTCAAGAAAAAAATAGTCGAAAGGTTTCAAAATTTGCAAAATTATTCTACTAGTGGCACTTTTAAATCAAAATTTAGGTATTATTTGAAATTACGTGGCCACCATCATATTTTATTCGGTATGTATAGAACGGAACAATTAAAGAAAATATTAATTGTAGACAAAAATTTACCTATACATTTTGATCTTGTAACAATGTTAAATGCGTTAAGATTTGGAGATTTTCATGTAAATGATAAAGTTTTGATGGAAAGATATGATGGAGGAATTTCGGCACAAGGATTTTTTAATTATAAAAAATCACAAAAATTGAATTTTATCAATGCAATTTCATCTAATTACCCATTCACAAGATGGTGTTTTAGAAATTTTGGATATCTTTTGTGTCTAAAAAATTTGGATTTGTTTATACTATGGAATATAGAGCCGTTATTTTTCTTAATGGTAAACGTCGTTAGAAAAATGAGTGAGGATGAAACCAAATTGATACTAAATCAAAAAAGTAATTGAAATGAAAATTTTAGAAAAAATAAAAATCCTATATCAAAATTTTAAAGGGCTAACAACTATGGGAGCAGCTACTTTTGTCTCGAATGGACTTGGTGGGTTGTTTTGGTTTTATATGGCATCATTAATGGGTACTGAGGCATACGGACAGATTAGTTATTTTCTTGCAATCGGGATAATAGGTTCTAGAATCTCACTGCTAGGTTTTGCAAATACCATGATAGTCTATTCCGCGAAAGGTGTTAAAATACAGCCACCTATTTACCTGATCGCGATACTTGGATCAGTTATTACATCATTAATTTTATTTTTTGTATTTCTTTATGATGTAGGAATCAGTTTGTATGTGATTGGTTTTGTTACTTTTACACTAATAACATCTGATCTGCTTGGAAGGAAGCAATACAAAAACTATGCAAAATACCTCATTAGTCAAAAAATAATTTTGATTATACTTTCTGTAGGTCTTTATCATCTAATTGGCTTTACAGGAGTCATTCTAGGAATTGCTATATCATTTCTTCCATATTCGTTTGTAATTTACAAAGAATTCAAAAATACAAAAATAGATTTTTCGTTGATTAGAAGTCGTGCAAAATTTATAACAAATAGTTTTGCTAATGATTTGACTGGTACTTTTGGTGGTTATCTAGATAAATTAATTGTAGCCCCGATGCTTGGTTTTGCTATGCTCGGAAATTATCAGTTGGGCATACAATTTATGTTGATTTTTGAAATTGTGCCTGTTATGTTTTATCATTATTTATTACCAAAGGATGCTCGTGATGAATCTAATACAAACTTAAAGAAAGTCGTAATGCTGATTTCTGTTGCGCTTTGTATACTTGCTATTATTTTATCACCTGTAGTAATACCTATTTTGTTCCCTGAATTCACTGAGGCTGTTCCTGTCATTCAGATTTTGAGTGTTGCAATTATACCATTCACAGCTGCAACTATTTTAAATTCAAAATTTTTAGGTATGGAAAAAACAAAATTTGTTTTGACTGGATCTATCATACTAATCTCTGTTCAAATACCAAGTATTATTGGATTAGCGGTATTATATGGAATAAATGGAGCGGCTGTGGGTATTTTATTAGGAAATACATGTCAGGCTATATATCTAATTTTGGGTTATAAAATTTCTCAAAAATAAAATAGTATAAACGACTAATCTGACTTGTAAAAACTTCTTATTTTCATCATCACAACGGCTGGGGCAATAAAGTACATTCCAATGTTGAGTAATATAATACCAATTCCGTATCCAAGCATCTCAGGCTCAGTGTCAATATCAACATAGTTTAGAATTGTTAATGATGTTAGAAGTGGAGTTATTGTCAATTTCACTAATTCTTTGAATACTGGGTTTTCTCGTTCATAGTCAGCTATTGCTGGACTGAATGAGTAGTAAAACTGATTGAATCCAACCATGAAACTAACACCAGATTCTGTTTGTAATACAGTGTTGTCACGAATCTCTCTCAAGAACTGGACTTGTGGTGCCATTTCAGAACCGAATGTTGCCGTAGCAATTAAACATCCACCACTTTTACTTTCCTCAACTACACAAACTCCATTTTTTAGAACTGTGCCCTGACCACAAGCAGGTTGAGATGATACATCAGATATGGAAGGTTCCTCTGTTTCTTCAGAAATCGATTCTCCAAACACTTCTGAGGCTATATGAAATACTTGAATTCTATGATTATCATAATCCAGAACATACATGTTACCATCCTTGTCAAACTCTAATCCATGGTTTCCCCAAAGTTGACCATCTGCTTTTCCCAATTCACCACCTATTGTTCCGACTAGTTGGTGATATTCATCAAAAATATGAATTGAGCCTGTTGATGTATTATCTGCGATAAACATGTATCCGTCCGCATTAAATGTAACAGAATTTGGGCGGTTGAAATTGATTAAGGCTAATTCTCTTCCATTACCGTTTGAAGGATCCAATTCTATAATTTTATTACCCCGTTGATCAGCTAGGTACAGATAGCCGTCCCTATCCATTGTCATTAACCCAAATTTTGCAATATCAGTGATTGCTGTTTCTGGAACTTGAATGAACTCAAGATATGTTCCGTCTGCACTTAATTTATGAACGCCTGCGTCTTCTCCAAAGTCATCAATGCCATCTTTACTCCACTTCCCGCAGCAGATGTCAAGGTTTCTGTGCTCCATGACATATACTATACCGTTAGGATCAACTACAACGTCTGCAGGTAATCCAAAAATACTTTGATCTTCTATTTCAAAATCAGTTGCAGGTGAAGGAAAATGACTGAAGGTATTTGAAGAATCAATTTTTGTAAATTTTTCAACGCCTTTCCAACCCCAAAATTCCGTAACGTAGATGTTTTCGTCCTTGTCTAAAGTAATGCCATGTGGTGCACCTTTCAATTCTATTGTCTGTATAACTTGCCCAAGAGAATTAAATATCTGAATTCTATCACCGCCGTAATCTGCTACGTAAATATTCCCAGAATCACCTATAGCCAGATCTGAAGCAGAATGACAGTTTCCTTCACCTGCAACACATAGATCAATAACAAGTAACAATTCTAGTTCTTTTTTATAATCCAAACTCGATGATTGTGATTCGCCGTCACCTGATGCTGCTGTTGGAAATATTAGTGCTGATACCATTACAAAAACTAGTAATAATTTCATATTTACATTGCGTATTTGTTCTTCTGAAATAAAAGCAATTACGGATTAATTTTTATCAAATTGAAATAGTTGTTATCATGAAGGAAGAGAAAAAACCCTTCAACTGATATCAAAAGATCTTTCAAATTAAAACGAATAAATGATGAATATCGTTTTTAACGTATAGGATTTGAGTGTAGGTATGAAAATAGCTATAATTGCTCCTGGATTACCTACCAGAGGTGGTGCAGGTAGATACACATGGGAATTATCAGAACATTTTGTGTCCAAGAATGATCACGTATCTATAATTTCATTATACACGAATAGAGATATTTACAAAGAAAAGAATAATTTGAGAATAATTGATGTTGCGGATAAATACTCTTTGACACAATCTATCAAGTTTTGGATAAATCTGTGCAAAACTAAGAAAAAAATTTCCAGATTAGTTAATGAAATCAGTCCTGATGTTGTAATTTATATGAATTTTCCAGCCACATTATGGGCAGATAAATTTGATAAAGTTCCTGTTCTTTCATATCCTCAAGATATCAATTTATTATATACTAATACCTATATCAAAAATTTATCACTTCCAAAATATCTTCTATGGATAATTATTAGAATTTTTGTTAGAAAACTAGACAAAAAAAGATGGAAAGAGTTTGATGAAGTAATTTGTAATAGTAAATATTCTGAAAAACACATAATATCAAAATATGATGTTAAATCGAATGTTATTCATCTTGGTACTAGAACAGATTTTTTTAAACCCACAACCAGAAAAAAAAATGTCATACTCACTTTTGCGGCTCAAAAGGCTCAACGAAGTCACTTTCTACTAAAAGCAATTGCTGATTTGATAAAACAACGTAATGATTTTGAGGTATGGGTAGTAGGAAGCCGTGGATCTTATGATCATGAATTAAAAAATCTAGTGAACGTACTGGAAATATCAAACAAAGTAAAATTTTTTGGTGTAGTTTCTGATGAAAAACTGGTAGATCTTTATTCACAAGCACTTATCACCATTCATCTTGTTCGTCAACCTCCATTTGGTATGATAGTAACAGAATCAATGTCGTGTGAAACACCAGTTATTGCATGCCACCCTGGTGGTACAGATGAAACAATAATTCATGAAAAGACTGGCTATCTTATTGGAGAGAATGATCAGGAAAACTTGTTAAAATATGTGCAAATATTCCTAAATAATCCAAATTATAGTTATGAAATGGGTAAAGAGGGAAGAAAGCGAGTTGAACAGTATTTTAAAGCAGAAACACAAAATGAAAAATTCAGAGAATTAATTCTAGATTGGATAAATAAAAAATCAAAAAATTAAATTTTTTGATTTGGAATTACATCCCAAGGAAAAGATTCTCCTTTCAGATGTAACTCCCATCTCTTTAGATCTTCTTCAACCATCATTTTTACTAATTGTTTAAACGAAATTTTTGGTTTCCAATTTAGAGTTTTACGTGCTTTAGAAGAATTCCCTTGTAAATTTTTCACATCAGAAGGACGTAGATTTTCTTTTTTAGAAATAACACATTTTGTTGAAATTCCAGCTATTTTACATGCCAATTCAGCAAACTCTTTGACAGAATGAGTCTCACCAGTTGCAAGGACAAAATCCTCAGCATTTTTTCTTTGCATCATTTTCCATATTCCAATTATGTAATCATTCGCATAACCCCAATCTCTTTTCGCATTAATATTACCTAATTCGATCTTTTTTGATAAACCAAATGAGATTTTTGCAGCTTCGTTAGAAATTTTTCTTGTGACAAATTCTAATCCCCTGATCGGTGACTCGTGATTAAATAAAATACCACTTACTGCGAAGATATTATACGCATTTCTAAACATTTTTGTAGAAAAATGAGCAGTAGTCTTTGCAATTGCATATGGACTAGCCGGAAAAAATGAGGTTTTCTCATTTTTTTTACTACTTCCTTCAAGTCCAAACATCTCACTTGATGATGCCTGATAAAACTTAATTTTTTTATTTATTTTCATAATTGATTGTAAAATATAGATCGGAGATAATCCTGTTACCATTAATGTATGTGATGGTTCTTTAAATGAAGTACCAACAAAACTCTGTGCTGCAAAATTGTATATTTCATCAGGCTTGGATTTTTCTATTGCATCAAAAATAGAAAAAGGATCTAAGACATCTCCATCTAATAATTTTACTCTATCATTAATTTGTAAATAATTTAGTCGCCATAAGTTAGGACTGGATATTCTTCTATTGATTCCATACACCGTATAGTCCTTATCAAGAAGAAATTTTGCCATATATGCACCATCTTGACCTGTTATACCTGTTATCAAAGCAGTTTTCATAGTAATAATGATGAAATATCTAAGATTAATGAACATTCCGAATGTTTGATAAACTTTATTTTAAAATCAATTCTAAAAACTTGTGAAATGAGTAGTTTTTTAATTACTGGTTCAAGTGGATTTTTAGGAAAACATTTAGTCAATTCTATTGAAAAAAATCATAAAGTATTAGGTCTGAGTAATGACGCACAATATAATAAATCAAAAAATTTTTCACATTTACAATTAAATCTCAAAAAGAAAAAAATTGAAATCAAGCCATCAATTTCAACTATTGTACATCTAGCAGCTATGAGTGATATTACTTTATGTAATAAAAATCCCTCATTGTGTTATGATATTAATATTTCAGGAACAAAAAAAATGTTAGATATTTGTAGAAAAAAAGATGCTAATTTTATTTTTGCAAGTTCAAGTCATGTATATGGACATCCAAAAAAACTTCCTATTTCAGAAAAGGAACCTCTAAAACCTAATTCAATATATGGTGCAAGTAAAATATTAGCTGAAAGTCTTTGTGAGGGTTATGCAAAGATTTATGGATTAAATATTACAGTCTTGAGATTTTTTTCGATATATGGACCAAATTCGCCAAATCATAATATTATTTTCAATATCATCAAGCAACAATTGAAATCCACGAATATTACCATAGGTAATAGAAAACCAAAAAGAGATTTTGTATATATTGGTGATGTAATAAATGCAATTAAATTAGTTAGCAAAAATCAAAAAGGATTTGATATACTTAATGTAGGAAGTGGGAAAAGTTTCTCTATAGAATATATTTGTAAAAAGATTGCTAAGATAAGTAAAAAGAAACAAAATATTATCACAGATAATAAGAAAGTGAGAAAAAATGATATTCCAGAAATACGATGTAGTTATGGCAGAATAAAAAAAATTCATGATTGGAAGCCAAAAATTTCAATTGATTATGGTTTGGCTAAAACTTATGACTATTATGTACATATGAAAAAATCTAAAATATAATTAGTAAATAATTAGCTTTCAAGATCATATTTTTTCCAGCGTTTTGTATCCAAACTCATATCTATTGTTAAATCTGGTCCAGAGTATTCATCCATTGTCATTGGTCCTATGTCATTAGTAGTATATTTGGCAAGTTCAAACATTGAAATTCTTTTTTCACCTACTATGTGTACTATCCCATCCAGATTATCCTCAATAACTTCTTTGATTCCTTTAGCAACCTGATCAGAAAATAAATAAGTTCCAAATCTGTCTGTGAATGCCTTTGGATATGGCCATTTCTTTCTTCCAGTAAAATTTGTTCTTATGACCAAACTTCGCTTTAATTTTTTTAGTTCGTATTCACCTAACAGTTTGGTTGAGGAGTAAAAATTCTTTGGAGATGGAATAGATGTTTCATTATACATTCCTGAATCACCGTCAAAAACACATGCTGTACTAATATATACAAAATAGCCATCTGGGTTTGAATGAAATAACCCATCAACAAGATTTTTTGTTCCTTCAACGTTTATTTTCGTAGCCAGTATTTTATCTTCTTCACAACCCCTTACTGTAGTCAATGCTGCAGTATGAATCACTAAGTCAATCTGATTATTCTTAAAGAACTCATCAACTTTGGGCTTGTTACAAATATCGAATTTGCTATGTGATGGTGATATTGCCTCAGGAAATAATTTTTTTAAATCAGAACCGAGTGTGCCTGTAACTCCGGTTAATAATAAAGTCATAATGCAATATCCATTTTGGGATATAAATAACGTTTAGTAGAGATTTCCACCTAGAATGTTTAGTACTTTTCTAGCTGTTTTTCCATCTCCTAATGCTTTGTTCCATTGCCAATCTGGTTTTTTTGAAGTAATAGTTTGTGTTGATTGAAGTATGTTGTCAGGACTTAATCCAGATAATATATTAGAACCAGCTTCTATTATTTCTGGTCTCTCTGTAGTAGTTCTAATAGTTACACATGGTTTTTGAAAAAATAATGCTTCTTCCGGAATTGTTCCTGAATCAGTAATCAAACAAAAAGAATTTTTTTCTAATTTTGAAAAATCAAAAAAGCCTAATGGATTTATCAATTTGATTCCTTTTGGTATCTCTATATTCTTGATTTTACTCATAGTTCTAGGATGTATTGGATAAATTATTTTTTTTCTAAAAGTTTTACTAATCTTTTCTAAACCGAAAAAAATATTCTTTAATGATGTTTTGTTATCCACATTTTCAGCTCTGTGTGCAGTTACTAGGAAGTAGTCATTTTTTTTCAGTTTCAGACTTTCCAAAATTCTACTTTTTTCAATTTTTGGAAGATAGTGTTGGATAACTTCTATTATTGGATTTCCTACAACATAGATCTTGCTTGGGTGTATATTTTCACGTATGAGATTCTCCCTAGAGTATTGAGTATAGGGAAGTAAAACTGTAGATAGATGATCAATCATGACTCGATTTTTTTCTTCAGGCATGCGGGGATCATAACTTCTCATACCAGCCTCCAAATGTGCTATTTTGATTCCTTGATAAGCAGCAGGAATAGCAGAAAGACCACTATTTGTATCACCTAAGATTAGTAAGATATCTGGTTTTTCTTTTTTAAGAAGTTTTTCCGCCTTGATTATTACATCCGCTACTTCCTTTGCATATTCTTTAGTATTCACTTTCATATCATAATCAGGTTTTCTGATTTTCATTTCATCGAAAAAAACACTGTTTAATTCATGGGTGAAATTTTGGCTTGTGTTAACCATTACATGGTCAAAATTATTATCCAGTAATTCGAATATTCTGCTCAGACGGATTATCTCTGGTCTTGTTCCAAAAACAGACATTATTTTCATTAGTAAGATTTTTTTTCCTTGTTAATTTAAAAGGCTTTTTAATAATTTGATCTAACCAATCTAATCTTACTGATAAACAATTAGTTAGTATTTTCACTAGTTTTCAATTTTGCCATGTAATACTCCTTCAATTTTCTGTAGAGAATCTTTTTTGTTGGTCCCTTTGGAATTATTTTTAAATCTTTTAAATTATTGATAATGATTATTTTTTTAGGTTGTTTATAATCAGCAATTTTCCCTACAAGAAAATCTTTAAAAAAATTTTCAGACAATGTTTTATTCTTTTTAATTTTTATAAAAGCACATATTTCTTCTCCCCTAAGTTTATCTGGAATTCCAATAATTGCACATTCGTCAACATCTGGATGTTTATATAAAATATTTTCAATTTCTGCAGGATAGATATTTTCTCCTCCTTTGATAATTAAGGAATCTCGTCTTCCATGAAAATAATAATATCCCTCAGAATCCATCCTTCCATAATCTCCACTATGAAACCATCCATTTTTAAAAACTTGATTGTTTTTTTGTTCTAGACCCAAATAGCCAATCATTACATTATATCCTCGTATGCAAATTTCTCCCTCTTCATCTACACTCACTCTATTATTATTTTCATCTAAAATAGCCATTTCATTTGTAATCAGTGGTTTACCAACGGAACCACTCTTTCTTTTAGTTGCTGGAAAATCATTTATGCATGAAAATGAAGTAGTTTCTGTTAAACCATATCCTTCAAAAATTGGAACATGAAATCTATCTTCAAATTTTTTTTGAATAGTGTTTGTTAATTTCTGGCCACCACAAAGAATTCCGGTTAAGCTATTATCTTTTCTTTCTTTCGATAGACTAAGAAGAATTGACAGAATTGAAGCCATCATGCTTGTCCAAGTTGCATTATATTGATTCACCAAATCCCAAACTAAGTTTATGCCTACTTTACCTTTAACAATTATAGCTGATCCGCCAACATAGAGAGGGGATAGTAGTGTTGTAATTTGACCATTATTATGAAATAATGGAAGAATGCATAATGCTCTAGTTTTTTTATCAAATTCAAATCTTTGTGAAATACTGAACGAATCTGAAATCAGGTTTAGATGTGAGAGTACTGCACCCTTTGGATTTCCCGTTGTGCCTGATGTATAGATAATAACTGCAGGATCATAGGGTGTTATTTTATCTCCATCATTTTCTTTTACATTATTGGTTGGTATAGTCAGATCAGCAGTTGATTTTATTTTTTTTACAAGAATGTCTTTGGAATCTTTTTCAAGATTGCTTACTTTTTCAGATAATTTATCATCTAAGAAAATTGCTCTTGCATTACTATCCTTTATTATATAATTCATTTCCATTGTAGAGAAATCAGGGTTAATTGGTACAATAGTTAATCCATAACTTAATCCAGCAAAATATAGCGTTAAAAATTCTGGTGAATTGTAAAAAATAAGACAAATTCTATCCTTTTTTTCCAATTTCATTTCTAAAAACTGGTTTATTGTATTATTTACCATTTTTTCGAATTCTGAGTAAGTAAATTGTTCTGTGTTTTTACCTGGACATATTAAAAAAATCTTTTCAGGATCTTCTTTTGATTTTTTTGAAAATAATTCTCCAACAGTATATGCCTCGAATTCTACGTAATTGTTGATCCTTTGATGATCTGGGATTAACGAATTATCTATTTGCTCTTCATTCATTTTTCAAATATTTCTCTACTCTTGCCAGTCCTTTTTCTATTTTTTGAATATCCTCTACTAATGGACCAAAGGATATTCTAATTGCTTGTTTTCCAGTTCTGCCAAATCCCCATCCTGGAACGAATGAAACTCCTGTCTTCTTCAAAACTTCTTCAACGAATTCTGCACTATCTGTTTCAACATTCATGAAAATATACAATCCCCCTTCAGGAATAATAATCTTAAAATCAAATTTTTCCTTTAATAATTTTACAGTTTTTTCGGCAGTATTTTTATACATTTTTCTTGTTTCTTCAATGTAATCTACAAGGTATTTGTTTTTGATTGACTCCTTGATGAATCTAGTTAGTGCCATTTGATGTAAAGTATCAGGACATAAAATTGTGGAGGTTTGAATAGACTCCATTGATTCTATAATGAATTCCGGAGCTTCAACCCATCCAATTCTTCTACCTAAGCTTCTACACCACTTTGAGTTCGTTCTCAATGAAATATAATTTTCTGAAGGCGACCAAGAAAAGTAGTCTGGATAATTATTTTCAAAAATTAATTCTTTGTACGCAAAATCAATAATTAGGAACCCGTTAATTTCTTTAATAGCATTTAAAGCCGTTTTAACAAATTTATCCGATAATATTTTTGATGTTGGATTATCTGGTGATACTAACATAACAATTTTAGGTTTGTTGTCACGTATGTAATTAGAAAATTCTTCAATTTTTTCATCTGCAATGAATTTCCACTCTTTTTCATCCATTACAGAAAAACGTAATATTTCTACATCAGGAATACCGGTTAAAAGCTGAGTAGGATAATTACAATAAGATGGATCTAATAATAGTATTTTATCACCAGGATCAAGAATTACATTGAATAGTTCCATTGCGAGCTGTGTAGAACCAGTACCAACAGCTATTTGTTTTTCAGATATGTCCATTTTATATAATTCCTTTTCAAATAATGAGATAGCGATTTTAAACTCCTTCTCGCCTAATGTTGAAGAATATTTTCCAGAGGAATGGAATAAATCAATATCTGATACTATTGATTCGTATGCTTCCCTTAGTTTTTCTGGAGCCTTATGGTTCACCCATCCTCCTGCAAATGAAATTAACTCATCTGTATTAATTCCTAAAGTCTTAATATACTCCGGATCTGCAAAATGCATGATTTCTTTTACTGGAGATGCTTCACGTCTAAGCATTTTTACTTTTTTTGATAAATTATCAAAACTGTTCAATGGATCAAAATTTTTTTTCTTCTTTGATTTAAAAGGCTTTTTAGTCATTTGATCATATTCTCAAATTCATTGAGCATTTTTTTCGTCACAATATCCCAAGTAAAATTTTCCCCCACAAATTCTCGACCTCTTATACCAATCTTATCCAATGAATCACTTTTCAGTAATTCAATCATTTTTTCCGTAAAAGACTCTAAATTTTGATAAATTATTGTGTTTGATTCCTTTGGGAAGTCATATAACATTCCTTGTAAGGGTGTAGCTAGAATAGGTTTTCCACATGATAAAAAATCAAAAATTTTTACTGGCGAAACCCTATCTGTCATATCATTGATACGAAATGGGTTAATGCATAAATCCGCAAGACTACAAAATTTTGGTACTTCTTTGTAAGGAATAAAACCAGTAAATATTATTTTTTTATCAACTCCTAGTTTTTTTGATTGCAGTTTTAATCGATCAAGATCTGGTCCATCTCCAACCACTAATAATTTAAATTCTGGTATTTCCTTTAGAATTTTTGGCATATCATCAAGAATTATATCCATACCAGAATGAGATAATATACTTCCTAAATACAATACAACTTTATCATTATCATTAATGTTGAGTTTTTCTTGTAATTCTTTATCCTTTGATAATTTTTTCATGATGTTTGTGTCAACGCCTTGTGAAATTACAATCACGTTATTAGCTCCCATCTCTTCAGACCAGCTTTTCATAAATGGTGTATTTGCAATGACTAGGTTAAATTTAGGATATGATTCTTTTTCCATTTTATAGACAAAATTACTCAGGTATTTCTCTACAATAATTTCATGGACTATATCAAATGTTCTATGAATCATTGGGATGTCAAGCTCCTTACAGGCTTTGATTGTTCCTTTTATGTTATTCACTATAGAATATACAAATACAATATCTATTCTATGATCAATCAAAATTTTTTTGATAAATTTGTATGATGTAAAATAGGCAGACAGTCTGTTTAATCCCTTGATTGGAATTACAGGTGTTCGCAAAATCTTTACAGATGATTTCTCATATACACGGTTATAATCATCTATACTTTCCCTGGTAATTTTATCAAGTGAAAAATTTCCTGGATCTGGAATATCAACTGCATAAACCTTATGTCCTTCGAGTGAAAAAAGTTCTGATAAATGATGAATTTCGTATGTAATTTTTTTTAACCAATCAACTTCATGAACAATTAAAATATTCATGTGATAGTTCAAAATAACAATCTTTTAACTGTAATCACAAATTTATCAGGTTAAAGCTAAAATCCATATTTTTCACGAATTTCTTTTTTTATCAAGCCTTTTTTGCTTACATTCTTGGTTTTTTGAGCAGGGTTTCCTGAAATTATTATTCGTGGTGGCACATTTTCTGTTACCACAGAACCTGCTGCTATGATTGATTCTTCACCTATTTCAACACCGGGACAGATTGTGACTCCTCCTCCAATAGCACAGCCCAAGCGTAATTTTGGTGCTCTTATTATTGGTTTTACATCCCTCAGATGTCCTATTGGTGAATTATTAGTGAAGGTGACACCTGGACCGATGAAAACAAATGATTCGATTATTGAATCAGAACCAATCATGGTGTTATTTTGAATCAAACACCTTTTTCCAATTGACACATTGTTTTCACAAATAGTATTTGATCCAATTGAAGAATCATCCAATATTATTACATTTTCTCTAATAATTGCATTATGATTGATCCAACAATTGTCATGAATTATAGTGTCAACATAAATTGTTACATTTGTTCTAATCAAAACATTATTTCCGATTTTAATTCTAGGTTTAATATTACTTATATCCCGTTTTTTATTAAGAAATTTTGTTCTATCCTCATAATGCCCTGTAATTGTATCATATCCAATTATAGAATTATCCTCTATCACAGTATTATTTCCTATTGAACAAAATCCTAAAATTACATTATTGCCAATTTTGCAATTATTTCCAATTGTGACATTACCCAAAAAAAATACATTTTCTCCCAATGTACACTTTTTTCCAATCTTGATTTTTTTATTATTTTTTTTGGTCATGTAAATAATCTTTAATTAATTCCAGGATTAAAATCTGTTAGTTTAGAAATTTGAAATCCTTCTGCATAATCATTCCCAGATAAAAATCCCCAAAATTTCTCTCTATCGAATACTTCTTTTCTCCACCTTTGCTCACGTCTACTCCATTCATTCTTATACTGTGAAAGAATTTTTTCTTTTAAATTATATTGTTCTTTGTTAAAACTGAAAAATAAATTAGGTTTGAAATTATTTACATGATCATTATATGAATTGGATTGATACATAACAAAATTTTTTACGTTTCTAAATGCTGTTCTAGAAATTTCCCATGTAGCCTTATGATCTGTATTAACATCACCGAACCAATGAGTAAAAATTAAATCAATTTTATTTTCCGTTGCTAATTCTTCTAGTGCCATCATAATTTCCTTATTATAAGTTAGTTTACTGTTAGGTTGTTTTGGTGTGGCTAGATATGTTGTGCCTATTATTTTAAAGGAATTTGTACCAAATTCTAGAGCTTCTTTTTCAGACATACCTTCATTTTCGTTTTTTCCGTATAAGGAGCTACAAACTACTACTGAGAAGATCTTATGCCCATTATCTGCAAGTCTTTTTAATGTCAAACCGCATCCTAATTCAATATCATCCCAATGAGCTCCAACTGCAAGTATGTTCATATTCAAAAAAAAGCAGGGTTTTCTTAAAAGTATGATGATTCAATACTATTAGATTTTATGAGTCAAATTTCATCAGTAGAAAGTATAATAAGAAATAGAAGCCGCCAAAAACCAAAAATCGTTGTGAAATAATGTCAAAAAAGCTATTTAATATAATCTCACGAGTCATGGAGATAGAATCTTCAGGGTTGACTGATGAATCAAGACCAGAAGATATTGAAAATTGGGATTCCTATAACGGTCTGCTGTTGGTAGATAAACTAGAATCTGAATTTAATGTAGAATTTACGGTAGAAGAAGTTTTTGATGTTCATTCTATTGCAGATATAAAAAAACATCTGCTAAATCATGGAGTTATATTAAATGATTAAAGAAAATTATTTTTATGAATTGATTTCTTATCTTAAAATTGATTTACAAAGTTACATAACTTATTTAAAACTAAATAATAGATATGAGTTGAGATATTATTGTTAAGTAAAAAACACGTTCTCATATCAGGATGTAATGGAGGTATAGGAATAGAAATTTTAAAATTGTTAGTAAAAAATGGCGCCAAAATTAGTATATCATATCATAAAAATAGAGACCAAATAGATAATTTTCTAGCTGAAAATAAAGAGGATACTAAAAATATACAAGTGTATCAAGCAGATCTAACAAATGATAATGATCTTGATGCTATGTTAAATTCTGTTTTGAAAGATCAGCCTGTTGATATTTTTATTCATTTACCAACACATCCTTATGTTCATAAGGATTTAATGAAAACAACATGGGATGATATTCAAAATCATATTAACTTACAAGCAAAATCATTTTTTAATATTTCAAAACATTTAGTGCCTGATATGAAATTAAAAAAACATGGCGTACTTGTTAATATCTTGACTTCATATGTTATTGGTAAACCACCAAATGGTGTAGGTGATTATGTGGTTGGAAAATATTCTTTGCTAGGATTAACAAAATCTATGGCAGTAGAATTAGGAAAATTTGGAATCAGAGTTAATTCTATTTCTCCATCAATGGTAAATTCCCCTCTTACTCATAAACTACCTTCAAAACTGAAAGAGATGACAAAATCTCAGATTCCACTTGAAAATAGATTAGCAGAACCCACGGAAGTAGCAGGGGTAGCTCTTTTCTTGTGTTCTGAACATGCTAATTATATCAATGGTGAAAATATTCTTGTTACTGGTGGCTCTTCAATGAACTAATTTTCTGAAACTTTCATAAACATGCAACATACCAAAAAAACATGACAATCGAAACTAAAAAAGAAAAAAACATAAATAAAAAATATGGATTTTTAAGAAAATTACTTGCGTATACAATACCAGACAGTCAGAAACTGAAAATAATCGCTAATATGTCTACATTAAAAACTTGGGAACAAAAACAAACTTCTTGTCCAACTTTTGAGACAAGATATGAAATGTATGATTTTATCCAAAAAAAATATTTGGACAACGAATCTGTTGATTACTTAGAATTTGGTGTTTTTGAAGGCAAATCCATTGATTATTGGCGTAAATTAAATCAAAATCCTCAGTCAAGATTTTATGGTTTTGATACTTTTACAGGTCTACCTGAAGAATGGAAAAATTTACTGGCAGATGTACCAAGTGGAACTTATACCGCTAACGGTAAACTTCCTGAAATAGATGACAAAAGAATTATGTTTTACAAAGGATTATTTCAAGAAACAATTGATCCGTTTCTTGAAAAATATCAACCTAGCGAAAAAATTGTGATCCATAATGATTCAGATCTATATTCTTCTAGTTTGTATTTATTAACTAGACTTGATGACATAATTAAGAAAAATACAATTATTATTTTTGATGAGTTTGGTAATGTCATGCATGAATTTAGAGCGTTGGAAGATTATTGCTCTGCATATCAGAGAACATACAAGGTAATTGCATCTACTAAAGATTTTTATCAAAAGGTTGCAATTCAATTTGATAATTAATAATTATTAAGAATTAAATCAGAAATTCCTTCTTTTAATGAGACAGATGGAATTAGGCCCAAGCCTTTTCTCAGTTTTGTATTATTCATAGAATTATAGATAATAATACCTGGAATAGCCTTTCTATGAATTGGTCTCATACTATGTTTTTTGGTGCTATTCAAAAAATATCTAGCCAATGTATTGATAGACGTGGATTTTCCTGTTCCAAGATTAAAAACATCAAATTTCGTTTTATTATAACGTAAAGCTAGGAAAAATGCTCTTGCTACATCATGTGCATGAATAAAATCTCTAGTTTGATTTCCTGTTCCAAAGATAATTGGAGGTTTATTCTTCTTTAGTCGGTTCAAAAATTTTGTAATAACTCCAGCATAAGTATCATTTTGTCTTGGCCCGTAAATATTAAATGGTCTCAAAATAATTGTTGTAATCCCAAATAATTCAGAATAAATTCTACAATACTGTTCACCAGTTAACTTTGATGAACCATAAACAGTTGTTGGAACAGTTGGTGAAGATTCTGTGATTTTTGACTCGTTATTTCCAAATATTGCTGCTGAAGATGTGAAAATGAATTTTTTTATCTTCTTCTTTCTACAGAATTCTAACACATTTAATGTTCCATTAACATTAACGTCATTTACAAAAGATGGATTATCTATTGATTCTATTACACTAGCTATAGCTGCAAGATGAATTACTGCAGAACATTTTGGTAATTTCATTAATTTACTAAAATTTCTTATATCTAATTTGATGAAATCTGCCTTTCCTTCATCAACAAATTTCTTGATGTATTTGAATTTCCCTGTGTTCAAATTATCAATTATTATAGGAAAATGACCATTTTTTATCAATAACTCAGTTAAGTGTGAACCTACAAAACCGGCTCCTCCAGTTACAATAATTTTCATTTTGCTAATGTTTTTTCCTTTCTCTTATTAGATTTACAACAGAATATAATATGATAGCAGTCATCAATAAAATAGTACCAAAGATTATGGTACCAGTTCCTATAATTGCAGTACTCAACAGAATTTGTTGGGTTTCAGTAAAATCCTGGATTGTAAGTACAGTAAAAAATAAACCTATTGCAAGAAAAATACAACCTGGTATTCCATAAAGCTTCAATGGATTTTCAATTGAGATTACTTTTAGTGTACTAAAGATTACAGAAGCACCATGGGATACAGGATTGTACGTAGAAGTATCTCCTTGATACGAAACAATTATTGGAACCTCAGAAATTGTGAAGCCCTTTTTGTTAGCCCTTATTAAAATTTCATTTGAGACACCCATACCGTGTTCTAATGGAATAATTTCTGATAAAACATTTGAGTTATACGCACGAAATCCACTCTGTGAATCAGTGATTGTTTTGTCTAATGTTGTATTTGCTAACTTTGTTATTATTTTAATTCCTGCTTTTCTATAAGAAGGGATTTGTTGTTGGTTTTGATCTAAAAATCTAGAACCTATGACTATGTCTG